>SAMEA3387476__coassemble_1162_pt1 | contig 37682 bp, 41 predicted proteins | sample SAMEA3387476__metabat2_low_PE_029 | metagenome-assembled genome bin SAMEA3387476 (sample SAMEA3387476) | Felis catus | biome: Faeces | place: United Kingdom | collected 2012
CCTAAGTATAACTCTATTTATTTTTCTTTATACTCTCATTTATTTATAAATAATACTAAAATTTTTTATATTTTTGTCACATTTTATACATTTTTAAATTGATTATTTTATTTTGATTAATATATTTTTTTCAGAAAATTCTATCTAATAGTTAATAAAAAATCAATATTTTTTGGAGCTTTTTTATTCGATTTTATTATAAATCAACTAAAATATATTATTAAAAAATGGAGTATAATATAGATTTATTTTAATCTACAATATACTCCATTATTAATTAATTCTAGTATTTATTTTATATCTTCTGGCACTTCTAGCGTTATATTTCCTAATTTACCAGTTCTAAACTCATTAAGAACTGTTGTAGCTGTTCTTGTGTAGTCTATTTCTTTTCTACCAGTTATAAATCCTCTCTTCTGAGCTATCATATCCATAGTTTCTATTCCTGACTCGCCAAGCTCATCTAATTTATATCTACCAGCTAATTTTTCTGGCTCTATTACCATAAGTTTTTCTATTAATCTAAGTGCTAATGTTTCTACATCTAGTATTTCGTCTTTTATAGCTCTTGTAAATGCTAAGTTTAATGCAACATCCTGATCTTCAAACTTAGGCCATAATATACCAGGAGTATCTAGCAGCTCTAAGTTTCCTCTAAGTTTAACCCACTGTTTTCCTTTAGTTACACCAGGTCTATCTCCTGTCTGTGTACTTCTTCTACCTGTAAGCTTATTTATTAGAGAAGATTTACCAACATTAGGAACACCTACTATCATTATTCTTATTGCACGTTCTTTTCTTCCCTTTTCTTTTAAAGAATCCATCTTATCCTTTACAGCATTTTTACATTCGTCAACTATTCTATTAACCCCTGTACCCTTCATAGCATCTATAGGGATAGCTTTTATTCCCTGTTCTTTATAGTAGTTTATCCATTTGTTTAACTTTGCTCTATCAGAGATATCACTCTTGTTTAAAAGCACTACTCTTGGTTTTCCAGCCATTAATGTATCTATATCAGGGTTTTTACTACTGTATGGTATTCTTGAATCTAAAAGCTCTACTACAACGTCTACAAGCTTTAAATTGGCTTTCATAAGGTCCTTAGTTTTTTTCATATGCCCTGGATACCAGTTTATATTAAGATTATCGTCTCTTAGGTAATCATATTCTTTATCGCTCATTCTTTCTTCCTCCTTTGCTAAAATAATTATTTATTTTTAATTATTATTTTTCCATGTTATAGAAAAAGGACTGATAGTGTATCAGTCCCTGTTCTCTCATATTAAATCAGATCTTATTTGTATCCTTTTGCTTCTTTAACTTTAGCAGCTTTACCAACTCTAGATCTTAAGTATCCTAGTTTAGCTCTTCTTACTTTACCTCTTCTAGTTACTTCTATTTTTTCTACTTTTGGTGAATGTACTGGGAAAGTTCTTTCTACACCGCAGTTGAAAGACATTTTTCTAACAGTGAAAGTTTCTCTAGCTCCTCCACCCTGTCTTTTTAATACTACACCTTCGAATACCTGTATTCTTTCTCTTTTACCTTCCACGATTTTAACGTGTACTTTTACTGTGTCCCCAGGTCCAAAGTTAGGAACTTCATTTTTTAACTGTTCGTTTTCGATTGCTCTTATTATTTCGTTCATATTTCCTCCTAAGTTCATAGACGTTCATTAATGCTTGACCGGTGCACAGAGGAACGCCCGTATTTTCAACAAGTTATATTATACTATAAAAAAAATCAATTTACAAGATTTTTTTCACTATTTTTTGTCCAAAAGATCTGGCCTTCTTTCCTTAGTTATCTTTATAGATTCTTCCAATCTCCACTCATCTATTTTCTTGTGATTTCCAGAAAGCAATACTTCTGGCACTTCTCTTCCCTCATATACTCTAGGTCTAGTGTACTGAGGATATTCTAATAGATTATTTTCAAAAGATTCATCTTCAAAAGATTCATTCTGACCAAGAACTCCTGGAATAAGTCTAGAAATAGAGTCTATTACTACTAATGCAGCAAGCTCCCCACCTGTAAGAACATAATCTCCTATAGATATCTCATCTGTAACAATCATATCTATTACTCTTTGATCTATACCTTCATAATGTCCACAAAGAAGGATTACATCCTCCTCTACAGATAGTTTTTTAGCTATTTCTTGACAATGTACTTTCCCCTTTGGAGTAAGATAGATTACTCTAGGGTTTTCAATTTTATTTGTTTCTACTATATGTCTGTATGTATCAATTATAGGCTGAGGAGTCATTACCATACCTGCTCCTCCACCAAATGGATAATCATCTACTTTTTTATGTTTATTCTCAGAAAAATCTCTTATATTATATACTTTACAATCTATTATTCCTTTTTCTATCGCTCTTTTCATTATACTTTCATTCATATAAGAATTAAATATTTCGGGAAATAGAGTCATTATGTGAAATCTCATATCAATCACCTAGTCGTCAAGCATACCTTTTATAGGGTCTATTATCATTTTACCTTCTTCTATATCTATTTCTGGTACAAATTTCATAACAGCCGGTATAAGATATTCTTTTCCTTCTTCATTTTTTATAACATAAACATCATTAGCTGAATACTGAAGTACTTCTTTTAAAACACCTACTTTTTCGCCTGAAACAGTATATACATCCATGCCTATCATGTCAGCTATAAAGAATTCTCCTTCTTCAAGCTCAAATGACTCATCTCTAGATACATATATATCTTTTCCTACAAGCTTTTCAGCCTCTTCAACCCTATCTATTCCTTTTATTTTCATTATGACAAGGTTGCCTTTATATCTAACATCTTCAACTTCCCAAGGATTTTCTCTATCTTTTCCTACATAAAATTCTTCAAGGTAGTCAAATCTGTATATATCATCCGTTGTAGGATAAACTCTTACATCACCTTTTAGGCCCTGTGTTTTTACTATTTTACCAACCTTAAAATGAGTTACTTTTTTTGCCATAATATCCACCTTAATCTTTTTGTAAGTTCTAGTTTATTTTGCTATTATAAAAGGTTATTAAAAAGGATTAGGCCATAAGACCTAATCCAACTTATACTATCTCAAGAGATACTTTTATTTTCTCTTTATTTGCAACGGATCTAACTACAGTTCTGATAGCTTTTGCTATTCTTCCCTGTTTTCCGATAACCTTTCCCATATCGTCTGAAGCAACAGTAAGTTTTAGGATTATTTCATCCTTTTCTTCTGAAACGCTTACTACTACTTCATCTGGGTTATCAACTAGAGCCTTAGCTATATCTACAACTAGCTCTTTTATCATAGTTTTACATCTCCCGTTTATTATTTAGAAGTTTTAACACCGTTCTGTTCTAATAATTTTTTAACAGTTTCTGTTGGCTGAGCACCTGTAGCTAACCATTTTTCAGCGCTTTCGTTGTTTATTTTTAATACTTTTGGTTCTACTACTGGGTTGTAGTATCCTATTTCTTCTATGAATTTACCATCTCTTGGAGCTCTAGAGTCTGCTACTACTATTCTGTAGAAAGGTTTTTTGTTTGCTCCCATTCTTTTTAATCTTATTTTAACTGCCATTACAGCCACCTCCGAAAATTTTTCTATTTTTATTTTTTATTATTTAAAAAAAGGTAATCCGGCAAAACCGCCCCTTTTCTTTTTACCCTTGCCTTGTGTCATTCCAGTAAACATCTTCATCATTTTCTTCATTTCATTTAACTGTTTTATTAATCTGTTTACTTCCTGCACTGATGTTCCGCTTCCTTTTGCGATTCTTTTCTTTCTAGAAGCGTTTAATATTGAAGGATTTCTTCTTTCCTCCACTGTCATCGACTGAATTATAGCCATACTTCTCTTCATATCTTTGTTATTCTGTAGGTCTACATCGCCGATTTGATTTTTCATGTTTGCCATACCTGGCATCATGCCTAATAACTTATCCATTGAACCCATTTTTTTAAGCTGCTCAAACTGATCTAATAAATCCTCAAAGTCAAATTCTTGTTTTCTCATTTTTTTCTCAAGTTCTTTGGCCTTTTCGATATCGACAGCTTCTTGAGCTTTTTCAATCAGACTTAAAACATCGCCCATACCTAATATTCTAGATGCCATTCTATCTGGATGGAATGGTTCTAAATCTTCTAATTTTTCTCCCATCCCTATGAATTTAATAGGTTTCTTTGTGACAGCTCTTATTGATAATGCTGCCCCACCCCTTGTATCACCATCTAGCTTAGTAAGTACTACTCCGTCTATACCTAATGCTTCATTGAAACTTTCAGCAACATTTACTGCATCCTGTCCTGTCATAGCATCGACAGTAAGAAGGATCTCATGAGGTTTTACTTCTGATTTTATATTTTTAAGTTCTTCCATAAGAACTTCGTCAACATGAAGTCTACCAGCTGTATCTATTATAACCATGTCATTTCCATTTTTCTGTGCATGGCTTAGACCTGCTTTTGCTATATTTACTGGATTTTCTTTATCTCCCATAGCAAATACTGGTATATCTAGTTTTTCTCCTACAACCTGTAACTGTTTTATAGCTGCTGGTCTGTAAACGTCACAAGCTACTAATAACGGTTTTTTACCTTGTTTCTTAAAGTATCCACCTAGCTTACCAGCTGTAGTTGTTTTACCTGCCCCCTGAAGACCAACCATCATTATTACTGTTGGTGGCTTAGATGCTATCATTATTTTACTCTGAACATCTCCCATTAAGGTAGTAAGCTCTTCATTGACTATTTTTATTACATGCTGACCAGGAGTAAGACTTTTCATTACTTCCTGTCCAACGCATCTTTCTTGAACTTTCTTTATAAAGTCTTTTACAACCTTGAAGTTAACATCGGCTTCTAATAAAGCTAATTTAACTTCTCTCATTGCATCCTTTACATCTTTTTCAGTAAGTTTACCTTTTGATCTTAGCTTACTAAAAGTATTTTGTAATTTATCAGATAATCCTTCAAATATCATTCTATCATCCCCCTACATAAGTCTTCTATTTCATCTAGCTTAGGGATTAATTCGCCACAATCTTTATTGTGCAATAAATCTTGTTTAAAGTCAGCAATTTTTTCTATCATATTCTTTACAGTTTCATCTTTTTTCTGAAGTTCCGACAAAAGATGAAGTTTCTGTTCATAATCTCTCATTACTTTTTCAGCTCTTTTAAGAGTATCGTACACACCCTGTCTTGATACATTAAGATTTTCACTTATTTCTCCAAGTGAATAATCTTCTTCATAATAAAGAGAAACTATTTCTTTTTGTTTGTCTGTAAGAAGGTTCTTATAAACCCCGAACAGTTGTCCAACTTCTATCATCTTCTCCAAATTCATTTTTTCACTTCCTGAATAATTATTAAGTTCACGAATAAGGTCTTATAATTATTAAATACAAACCATTTTTAATGCTTTTTGTATCTGTAAAGGTTAATCACTTTACACTACTATTGTATTTTATATTATAAGACCTCTCTTGTCAACGGTTTTTATTGAAATTTTGACATTTTTATACAGTATTTTTATTCTCTACTTTGATTTAACAATTCTAACTTATATTAATTTCCAAATAGAGCTGCTGTAAATTCTCTCGCATCGAAATCCTGTAAATCCTCAGCCTTTTCTCCAACACCGATTAATTTTACTGGAACATCTACTTCTGATTTAACAGCTAGTACAACTCCACCTTTTGCAGTACCGTCTAACTTAGTAAGAACTATTCCAGTTATATCTGCCACTTCTTTAAAACTCTTAGCCTGAACAACTGCATTCTGTCCTGTAGTTGCATCTACAACTAAAAGAACTTCTTTCTTAGCTTCTGGGAATTCTTTATCTATTATTTTGAATATTTTTCCTAACTCGTTCATTAAGTTAGCTTTATTATGAAGTCTTCCTGCCGTATCGCATATAAGTACATCTGTTTTTCTAGCCTTAGCTGCTTTTATAGCATCAAATACTACTGCACCTGGATCTGCACCTTCATGATGTTTTACTATTTCTGTGTTAGTTCTCTTAGCCCATATATCAAGCTGTTCTGTCGCAGCTGCTCTAAATGTATCTGCTGCAGCTAGCATAACTTTCTTGCCTTCAGATTTGTATCTAAGAGCTAACTTACCTATAGTCGTAGTCTTACCAACACCATTTACTCCTACCATTATTATAATAGCTGGAGAAGGTTCTAGATCTAGCTTAGAATTTCCTTTAGATAAAATTTCTTCTACTATTTCCTTTAATTCTTCTCTAACAGCCATCGGATCTGTTATCTTCTTGCTTCTTACTCTATCATTTAAGTCGTCTATTATCTGCATAGTAGTATTAACACCTACGTCAGCTGTTATTAGAACTTCTTCTAAGTCCTCGAATAACTCATCATCTACACTTGTATATGATTTTAAAACCTCGTCTATTCTATCAGTTATTCCCTGTTTAGCCTTTGTAAGTCCCCGTTTTAATCTAGCAAATAGACCTTCTTTTTTAGCCGCTGGTTTTTCTCTACCTTCATTATTACTTTCTTCTGTAGTAATTTCTTCTACCTCCTCAACAGCTTCAACTATTTCCTCTACAGGCTCAGAAACTTCCTCTTCTACAGATTTTTCTTCTATTTCAGCCACAGTTTCTTCAAATATAGAAACTCCTTCTTCATCTAAAACAGCATTTATTTCCTCACATTCATCAACTTCTTTTGATGCTTCCTCTGCTGATTCTGGCTGTTCTGATATTTCTTCCTCAACAACTACCTCTTCTACTTTAGTTTCATCCTTAGTATCTTCTTTTTCTGATTCTAAAGTTTCTAAAAATCTTTCGTCGTCTTCTTTAACTTCTTCTTTTTCAACTTCAGAAACTACTTCGTCTACCTGAGTTTCTTCTTTTTTCTTTCCAAAACCAAATAACTTCTTAAACAATTTACCGCCTCCATCTCTAAAGCTTATATAATTCCAGCAAATTTTTCAGCTTCCTGAAGCTTTAGACTTATTATTTTTGATATTGCTCTTTCCTGCATAGTAACTCCATAAATATATTCTGCTGCTTCCATAGTACCTCTTCTATGTGTAACAGCTATGAACTGAGTTTCCTGTGATAATTCTTTTAAAAATTCTCCAAATCTATATACATTTATATCGTCTAGTGGTGCCTCGATTTCGTCTAGTATACAGAATGGTGTCGGTCTAGAGATAATTATAGCAAACAGTATACAAATTGCTGTAAGCGCCTTTTCTCCACCTGATAAAAGATTTATATTCTTCATTTTTTTACCTGGTGGCTGAGCTGTTATAATTATATCGCTTTCAAGAATATTTTCTTTGTCAGCTATAGTTAATTCTCCAGTTCCTCCTCCAAATAATTTCTTATATACATTCTTGAAATTATTTGAAATCTCTCCAAATTTTTCAACGAACTCTTTTTTCATATTGTGCTCTAATTCTTTTATAAGCTTAGTTATACCTGCTATAGACTCCTCTAAATCAGCTTTTTGACTGCGATAAAGGTCGTATCTTTCCTTTGTTTCCTTATACTCCTCTATAGAATCCAGATTTACACTTCCTATAGCTCTCTTCTCTCTTTTTAATGAGTCTATTTCTTTCTTGCTTATCTGAAGTTCGTCATTTCTAAATTCTGATGCCTGCATAAATGTCATATCGTACTGCTCAAACATCTTATTCAGATATCCTTCTCTATTAGACTTAAATCTTTCTAGTTTAGAGTTAATCTTATAAAGCTCCTCTCTAAACTCTAGAACTTCTCTCTCATTTCTTTTTATTTCCTTTGATTTTTCATCTAATCTATTCTTAAACTCTGCTTTTTTAAGCTTTTTATCTTCTAATATTCTATTAGCCTCTAAGTGCTCTTTCTGTAAATTAGATTTTTCTAATTCCTCAGCACTTATAGTTTTTCTAAATTCTTCTACAGCTTTTAAATCCTCTTCTATTTCCTTCTTCATACCATCAATTTTTATAACGGTATTTTCATTTTCCATAGAAATTCTACTAGTGTTTGAATTGAGCGATTTTAAATCATTATTTAAATTTATTAGCTCTATATTTAACTCTTCAAAATCTTTTCTCTCTTTATCGTAAAGGTTTTTACTTTCTTCAAGCACTTTATTAAGCTTCTCAACTTCTTCTCTAGTTTCTTCTGATTTTTTATCTATCTCTTCTATTTTTTCATTGGCAGATTTTAATTTGGATATAGTGTATTCCATATTAGAGCTAATACTTTCTTTTTCTCTTTCTAATTTATCAATATTAGTTCTATATTCTGAAATTTTTTCCTCTAATTTCTTTATCTCTGCTTTCTTTAAAAGTATATTTTTCTCAATTGTATTTTTTTCAGAATTAGCTTTATCTTTTTCTGTGTATAGGTTAGTTTTTTCTTCTTTTAACTGTTTAAGTTCTGATTCTTCTTTATCTATACTTGCAGAAAGCTCTTCTATTTTTTCAGTATACTCGCCTATAATTCTCTTTCTAGATAATAGATTTGCGCTATTTTTTATACTACCACCAGTTATAGATCCACCTGGTTTTAGTATTTCTCCATCAAGAGTAGCAATTTTTATCTTATACTTAGTATCTCTTGCAAACTGTATAGCCTTATCTATATCTTCAATTACAACAGTTTTTCCAAGTAGTCCCTCTACTACATTTCTGTATTTTTCATCAAATTCTAATAGTTCTGATGCTATTCCTATAGGCTCTACCTTAGATTTTACATCTTTTAAATCTATTAAATTAGGTGTAACTACATTTAATGGAAGGAATGTAACTCTTCCGCTCTCTGTTTTCTTTAGGAATTCTATCGCTTCTTTAGCACATTCTTCGTCTTCTGTTATTATATTTTGCATAGCAGCTGCAAGTGATGCCTCTATTGCCTTTTCATACTTTTCAGAAACAGAAATAACCTGTGCTACAGCTCCATCTATCCCTCTAAGTTTTTTATTTTTTAATACTTCTTTTACTCCACGATTAAAACCGTCGTATTGGTTTTCCATCTCTACATAGATTTTTTTCTTAGATTCGAATTCATTTAACTTATACTTATTATCAGTTATATTTTTTTCTAAATCCGATATTTTATTAGATACTTCTTCTATCTTATTAGTATTATCAGATATTTTTTTACCTATATTTTCAAATTCAGAATCTATAACCCCAAGTTCTTCTTTTTCCTTTTCAATTAACTTAGAAGTATTTTTTATATTTTTCTCATTTTCATCTGTAGATTCATCTATCGACTGCCATCTCTGATTCATATTATCTCGATTGGCCTCAAGAGAAGATACATTGTTCGATATAGACTGTTTTTCATTTAATAGATTAATTCTATTATCTTTTAATTCATCTATTTTTTTCTCGACATTATCTATATTTTCCTTTTGTTCTTTGTTTTTAGCTCCACTTTTCTCTAAAGTAGCCTCAAGTTCTTCTTTTTTAGAGTTTAAAATTTCTATCTTCTGAAGATTTTCCTTTTTATCCTCGTCATTTTTTTCTGATAGAGTACTAAGTTTTTCTATTTCTTCTTTTTTTCTATCTATTTCTTTTTTCTTATTATTGCTCTTTTCTGTTACAAGATTTATATCTGACTCTTTCTGAGCTATTATTTCCTTAATTGAAGAAATATATTCATTCCCTTTTTCAATTTCTTCATCTAAAACCTCAGCCTCTAATCTTAAATCTTCGTATTCTTCTTCTAAAGATTTATTTTTTGCTTCACCAGTATTTATCTTCTTTTCGCTTTCTTCTAAAGTTACTTTTATACCCTTAGCTTCTTTATCTATCTTATTTATTTCTCTTAAAAAGCTATTTATCTCTAACTCTTTAAGTCTTCCAGATATTTCTAAGAATTTCTCAGCTTTTTCCTTCTGACTTTTCAATGGATTAATCTGTTTTTCTATTTCTATATAAATATCATTTATTCTCTCTAAGTTTTCTGCTGTATTTTTAAGATTTCTTTCAGCCTCTTGTTTTTTATATCTGTATTTAGCTATTCCGCAAGCCTCATCAAATACTTTTCTTCTAGCTCCCGGATTATTGCTCAATATTTCATCTACTTTCCCCTGCTCTATAATTGAATAACTGTCTTTTCCAATACCAGTATCTAAGAATAATTCTTTGATATCCTTTAATCTACATGGCTTTCCATTTAAGAAGAACTGACTTTCACCGTTTCTATAAGCTCTTCTTTTTATTGTAAGTTCTGTAAATTCTATATCTATTTCTCCATCAGAATTATCAATAGTTAGAGATACCTCACAGTAATTCATAGGTTTTTTCTTGTCTGATCCAGCAAATATAACGTCTTCTAACTTATCTCCTCTAAGACTTTTTATACTCTGCTCTCCCAAAACCCATCTCACAGCATCAGATATATTACTCTTTCCACTACCATTTGGTCCAACTATGGCTGTTATCCCATTTTTAAATACTATATCTGTCTTTTCTGGAAATGATTTGAACCCTTTTAATTCGAGCTCCTTCAAATACATACTCTCATCTCCTCTCTCAGCTTAATTCTTTATAACCAATTTTATAAATCGTAAATTTTTAATAATTTATTATTTATTTCATCGATAGACGCTTCTTTTAACAGTCCCTTTTCTCCGTACAATCTAAATGTATCTTTGTCTATATCCTCTTCTTTTACCTTTAAAGCAATCTCTTTATTATCTTTTAAATATTTTACATTAGATTTTTTATTTCCTATTGCCTTAGAAATATTTTTCTTATTAACTCCAAGAGCTATATTTTTTTCATTGTTTTCTTCTGCTATATATAATATATAATCTCTTATCATTTCAGATTCTACAAGTTCTCTAAACGCTGGATGATATGGACCATCTATAACATCCTTTCCAAGCTGGATATCATCTGTTGCCTGAAGTCCAACTCTTATTACGTTTATATTGTTTACATAGTATAAGACAAGTAATTTTTTTACAATCTCTATACTTTCTGATAATGTGAATGGCTTATACGCTCCAGATTCAAGCCGTCTTTCAAGTCCAGTTTCTTTTATTACTAGAGTAGGATAGATTCTCACACAGAACGGATTCATTTTTATAAATTCTCTAGCTGTAAATAAACATTTTTCTTCTGAATCACTCGGAAGACCTACCATCATCTGAAGACCTAAGTTTATTCCGTGATTTTTAATCATTTCGGCACTTTTATAAACTACATTTGAATTATGTCCTCTTATACTGTCTAAAAGAACTCGTTCATCTAGTGACTGAACACCAAGCTCTATTATAGTAGTCCCGTATGATTTTACCATTTCTAGTATTTCATCTGTTATACAGTCTGGTCTAGTAGACATTCTTATATCTTTAACTATCCCTCTATCTTTATATTCTTTTGCAACTGCTAAAAGACTTCTCTGTATATCCATATCTATAGCTGTAAAGCTTCCTCCAAAGAATGCTATCTCAACTTCAGCATCCTCATCTATTGTAGGAAGACATTCTTCTATTATATCTCTAACTATCTCAGGTGTAACTGTAGTGCATACCCCTGTTATTTTCTTCTGATTACAGAATATGCAGTCATTTGGGCAACCTTGATGTGGTACAAAAATAGGTATTATTCTCTTTTTCATCGTATTCACCTATCTTTCAGCATCTATCAAGTTTGATATTGCTGCCTTTGCTGCAGCTTGTTCGGCTTCTTTCTTGCTTTTGCCTTTTCCTACACCTAATTCTTTTTTATCCACACCTACCATCATTATGAATGTTTTATTGTGGTCTGGTCCATCTTCATCAATTAATTTGTACCATATATTTCTAGTTCCATTTTTCTGTATTTCTTCCTGAAGCTGAGTCTTATAATCTCTAAATATCTTTCCATCTATTGAATCTTTTATTATATTTGATAAATTAGATAGTATAAATTTAGAAACATTTTCTATTCCACCATCTAGGTATATAGCTGCTATAACCGCTTCAAATGCATCTGCAAGTATAGATTTTCTCTCTCTACCACCTGTAGCTTCTTCACCTCTACCTAAAAGAATATAATCTCCTAGGTTTATATTCTTAGCTGCTTCACTAAGTGAACCTTCACAAACTATGTTAGCTCTTAATTTTGTAAGTTCCCCTTCTGGAACCCCTGTTTCTTTTTTAAATATATGATCACTTATAACAAGTCCAAGTACTGAATCCCCTAAGAATTCCATTCTTTCATTATATTTAAACTTCTTATTTTCATTTGAATAAGAACTATGTGTTAGAGCTTCTAATATATATTCTCTGTTATTAAATTTGTAGCCTATAACAGCTTCAAATTTATCTATATTTTCTTTTATTTCATTAAAAGATTTCATGTGCATATTTTTGCCTCCAATTTTTATGATAAATTTTGTATTTTATCAAATTTCTCCGTGCATTTCTATGATTAATTGTATCATAAAAAAATGCCTATGAAAAACCAATCTCATAGGCATTTTTTAATTTTACATAGATTTTTACTTTTCTATAAAGATCGATTTATTCTTCGTCTTCTCCACAGCATCCTTCGCATGAACAGCATCCATCTTCGCATTCATCATCGAAGTCTTCTGAAGATAATATAACTTCTTCACAATAAGGACAAACTATATCTAAATCGTCATCGTAAAGTTCATCTTCGTCTATTTCTACTAGTTCACCGCAGTATGGGCATTCCATTTCAATGTAGCCGTAATCGTCGTCATCTTCATCATCACAATCACAATCGCATTCACATTCATAAAGATCTTCTATATCTTCTTCCATGTCTTCTAATTCATCGTATATATCGTCTATGTTTTCTTCTAATTCTTCCATATCTTCATACATATCTGCTAAATCTGAATCCACGCCTTCTATATATTCACGAAGCTCTTCATTTTCATCCTGAAGTCTGTTTATAGCATTAGCAAAATGATCTAAAGTTTCTATCATTTTATCTATTACTTTACCATTTTTACCTTCTTTTGCTATTTCAAGTCCTTCTGCTAATCCTTTTAGGTATGCAACATTTTCTTTTACTTTCATGTCCTGCCCCTCGCTTTCAATGCTTTGTTTTACATCGACTTTAGTCGGTGCCACACATTTTTAATTTGGTTTGAAATTTGATATTAGTTGTTTACTCTTGATAAATATTCACCAGTTCTAGTGTCTATTTTTATTTTGTCTCCTTCATTTATGAATAAAGGAACCTGAACAACTGCTCCAGTTTCAACTGTAGCTGATTTTGTTACGTTACTTGCTGTATTTCCTTTTATACCAGGTTCTGTTTCAGTTATTTCTAACTCAACAAAGTTTGGTCCTTCAACTTCGAATGGACTTCCCTGGAAGAATCTTATTGTAGCAACTTCATTTTCTTTCATGAATTTTATAGCATCTTCAACCCGTACGTAATCTAATGCTATCTGATCAAATGTTTCCTGATCCATGAAGTAGTATAATTCACCATCGTTGTATAGATACTGCATCTGTTTAGTTTCTATCTGAGCTTTAGGGAATTTATCACTTGGGTTAAAAGCTTCTTCTCTAGTTGCTCCTGTTATAAGATTTCTGTATTTTGTTCTAACGAAAGCAGCCCCTTTTCCAGGTTTAACGTGCTGGAAATCTACTACTAGACATGGCTGACCGTCTTTTTCAAAAGTTACACCTTTTCTGAATTCACTTGCTGTTACCATATATATAACCTCCAATAAATATTACTTAACCTCTAAAGGCTATTTTGTGTATTCTTATAATAATTCATAATCCTACTGATAACATAATATCATAAATCATATGATTTAAACAAGTATTTTTACATTTGACAATATCAATTTCTTAACCTTATATTTATTATATCATTAAATTGATTATTATTTTTGTTAAGTTTAAGTTTAATTGAAAAAGAATTATCGGAATCCTTTTTAGCTTCAATTCCTTCAGCATAATTTCCTATTTCATAATTTCCTCCGTTATATGATATGAATAGCTTTTTATTATACTTATTTACGTGTATAGATTTATCTTTTACCTTTACAACACCCGACTTAACATCATCAAACCGAGATATTTTGATTTTGTCCACCGCTACAAAGTCATCTTCTGGCATTATATTTTTATTATTTTTGTAAAACTTTATATTATTTGAATTTCTCAGCTCTCTTTTTAAACTCGATTTTATCTCGTTAAATTGCTCCATTAACTCAATTCTATTATCTGTTTGCTCTACAAGTGATATGGATTCATTGAGCATTAAATTGACAGTACTCATAACAATCAATGATATACAAATAGCTACAAATACCTCAACCATTAAATATCCTTCTTTTTTCTTGCTATTCTTTATCATTGGAGTATATTCCCTCCTTAAATAAAATCCTTCCAGATATAGGAGTTATAGTTATTGTATATGTCTTTTCCTTATATCTTACTTCAATAGTACCAGAATCCATAGGTATACCATCTGATTTAAACATTATTCTTTTTATATTACTTGCAACTTTGATATCCTTATCTACATACTTTTCTTTTATAAGTTTCAAATCAAAAAATGTCCTGTAACAACTCCTATTATTTACCTTAGCTATACGCATATACTCACCTATTCCAGATAGGTTTTTCCTTTTCAATAGCCTTAGTTCAGAACATAGTTTTCTCCGTTCCCATTCAGATTTCATATATCCAGAATCAGCCTTTGGAACTACAATTCCTACAAGCAATATAACAAGACTCATCCCTATAATAAGTTCAGCTAAGCTCACATTCCTTCCCTCTTCATAAAAACACCTCTATATTTACAATTATCACTCTTTTACTACTCTAAATATAAGTGCATCCCTTGCATCTATATTTTCTATAATATCCTCTTCAGGTTCAATCTCAGGTGGCTGCTCTTCTACATTCCCACCAGGATTTTCCTCAGGATTAACACCATTTTCTTGTTCTATATTATTTTCATTATCTTCCTTGATAGGTCTATCTTTTCTCAAATTCTTTAAGGTAACACAGAGCTCTAACTTTCTTTTCATATTGTACTCTTTTTCATATACAGTTACATTTACCCAGAATTTATAGAGCAATGAGCCATCCTCTGAAATATCATCCTTTACAACATCAATTTTTACATTTTCCATATTTACATCTGACAAATTTTCTATCTCGGATACATACTGCTTTCTATACTCAAAACTCTCTATTCTATTTTTAAAATCGTCTTTATAAGGACTTATATCGTATAATCTTTGAGTTGCCTCTACAATTTTTTCCTCTGTGATTATCATCGCACCTTCAGATTTTCTTAAAAGATTTTCAGATTGTACATCTATCCACTCACTTTTCCCATAATCTATCAATCTATTTTGAATCGACATACAAGAAAGCGTTAAAAGTGTAAGGACCATTATAGCCATAATAGATGCACTTCCAATTCTTTTTTTTAATTTAATCATCTAAAGACAATCCTTCTTCTACACCTGCATATCTCTCGTATCCCTGTAGCTTAATAGTTTCATCATCTTTTTTAGCATCTACTGTAACCATATATACACCTCTTGCCTTGTCTACGATATTAATACTTTTTCTTATCTCTATCTCATTCAAATTGGAATTGGTTTTAGTTTTAGTTTTTTTATTAAAACTTCCATTTTTTATATTATCCAACTCTAAATTTAGTTCTTTTTCCGCCATATACACAAGTTCCTTATATTCCTTTTTCTTGTTCAAGATAAAGTTAGTATTGCTATTGAATGTAGAAAATAAATACATCGCTAAAAATAATATAGATACTGCAATAATTGCATCGGTTATTATAAATCCATTCTTGTGTTTATTAAATTTTAGGAACCCATTTGCATCACCCTCTGTTGTTTAGATTCTTTCTGATTGGAACATCTCCTTTAGAATTTCTGCATCCTTTGAATCAACAGTCTTTCCAGTCCATATTTCAAATGCATCTATACCTTGGTTTATAAGCATATCTATTCCATGTATAACTTTTAAATTATTTTTCTCTGCCCATTTGATCAAATTGGTTCTATGAGGTTTGTAAACTATATCGTACACCACTATATCACCATCTATCTCTATACTCTCATCTATAGGGCATTCTTCGCTTTCCATACCTATTGGAGTAGTATTTATCAAAAAATCATACTTCTCTAAATCATTCTTGTCGATCTCTTCTTTTGAATATACAACCTCTGTCCCAAAAACAGAATTTACTCTTTTGGCTATTTTTTCTGCATTTTCAAGACTTCTATTTCTTATATCAATTTTTTTAATTCCATTAGATGCCATTTCAATAGCTATACTTCTACATGCACCACCGCAGCCAAGTATAATCGCACTCTTACCTATTATAGATATATTTCTATCTATAATAGCCTTTACAAATCCTCTTCCGTCTGTATTGTACCCTTTTAAAATTCCATCCTCATTTTTGACAGTATTTACAGCGCCTATTAATTCTGCATTTCTATCAATCTCATCTAGTCCTGCCATTATATCCGTCTTGTATGGAATAGTTACATTAAACCCACCTGTGTTTAATATTCTCATAGCTTCTACAGATTTATATATTTTTTTAGGCTCTATATCAAAGCATAGATACGCTCCATTCACACCGTATTTTTCAAATAAATAACTGTGCATATTAGGTGAAAAACTATTTTTAACTGGATGACCTAAAAGTGCAAAGATTCTTGTTTCTGAATTTGTTCCCATAATTTCTCCTTTCATATATATAATCTTCAAAAGTTTTTTATTATATACATTTTCTCATTATTTTTTTATATTTAAACACTATCTATTATCAAAATAAATCCGTAAGTATACAATCGTTTACAAATTATTATACAAAAATAGGCCCTCCCTATTGAATAGAGAGAGCCCACTAAAATTCCTATTAATTATCTACTTTTTCTTCTATAGGTTTTCTAAGCATATAATCTTCTTCAACTGGTACATCTAGTTTCATTTTTACTATCTGTCTTGGATGTGGAGCTGATTCTATTGGTTCACCGTCTTCATTGTACATTTCTAATATCTTAGCATACATAGTTTCTTTGTATGGAGCCATTATTTCTATATCTTCTCCAACAGACATTTTATTTCTCTGTTCTACTATTGCAAGACCAGTTTCCTCATCATGTCCTCTAACAACACCTATAAAATCGTAGTTTCTTACATAAGATGCAGATTCGTAGTTCTGATCTTCTGTATCTGGTTTGTGTAGGTAGAATCCTGTTGTAAAGTGTCTGTGACTTCCTTTTTTAAGCTCTTCCATCCACATTGGGTTGTATGTCCAGTTTTCTGGATCTTCATAATATGCGTCTAATGCCATTCTATATGCTCTAACAACTGTTGCAACATAGTAAGCTGTTTTCATTCTTCCTTCTATTTTTAAACTCATTATACCTGATTCAACAAGCTCTGGTATATGTTCTATCATACAAAGGTCTTTTGAGTTGAAGAAGAATGTTCCTCTTTCATCTTCGTATATTGGGAAGTATTCACCTGGTCTTTTTTCTTCCATTAGATAGTACTGCCATCTGCATGACTGTGCACAAGAACCTTTATTAGCTTCTCTACCTGTCATGTAGTTACTTATTAAACATCTTCCAGAGTAAGATATACACATTGCACCATGCATGAATGCTTCTATTTCTAAATCATCTGGAGTTTTTTCTCTTATTTCTTTTATTTCTTCAAAAGACATTTCTCTAGCAACAACTACTCTTTTTATTCCCTGGTTATACCAGAAGTTTGCACTTTCAAAGTTTGTAGTATTAGCCTGAGTACTTAAATGTAATTCCATTTCTGGAACAACTCTCTTAGCTACACTTATAACCCCTGGGTCAGATACTATTATCGCATCTATTCCTATTCTCTGTAATTCTAGTAAATATTCATCTAAGTATTTAAAGTCTTCGTTGTGAGGTATTATATTAACTGTTACATATACTTTTTTTCCTCTTGCGTGTGCAAATTCGACACCTTCTGCCATATCTTCTATACTGAAGTTTTTAGCAGCTGATCTCATTCCAAATACTTCTCCACCTATATATACAGCATCAGCACCGTATATTATGGCAGTTTTTAATTTCTCAAGGTCTCCCGCTGGAGCCAATAATTCTGCTCTTTTCATTTCCATAATTACTTTCTCTCTCCTTCTTTATAACTTAACGCTACACCATCTCCTATTGGTATTAGAGATGTGCTTAAATAATCACAAGTGCATATATAATCCAGATAATTTCTCATTCTCTTAACTATTGTTTTCTTTCTTCTTACAACGAAATCGTCGTGAGCAACCATTCCTTTGTAAAGTATATTATCTGAAACTACAAGTCCACCTTTTTTTAGTCTATCTATTACAAGATCAAAGAATAACTGATACTGACCTTTAGCTGCATCTATAAAGATCATATCAAATTCTCCGTCTATTGTTTTTAATGTTTCTTCTGCATCTCCTTCAAGAATAGTTATCTTGTCCTCAAGTCCTGCTCTTTTTATATTTTCTTTTGCTTTTTCTATCATAACTTCATTTCTTTCAGTCGTTATAATTTCAACATCTCCACCTAAAACAGATGCAAAGAATATTGATGAATACCCTATTGCACATCCTATTTCTAGTATTCTCTTAGGTTTATGTATTTTTAATATAACTTTTAAAAGATCTGATACCTCTTTGTGAATTATAGGTACACTATTTTCGTGGGCATAATCTTCTAATTCTTTAAGTAACCCATCTTTTTCAGCTAGTGTTTCTCTTATATATTCTTCAACAAGGTCGTTTACTATATTGCTCATAAAATCTCTCCACTTCCTAATTAATTTGTCTCAGTTTCTTTATTCTGAGTTTCCTGTTTCTTTTGTTCTCTCTGTTCTTTATACTGTTTTTCGTATTTTAAATGCTCTTCATAAGTCTTAGCGTAATTATTTCCTCCACCATCTTCTTTAGCTACAAAGTATAGGTAATCTGTTTCAGCAGGGTTTATAGCTGCTTCTATTGATTCCCAAGCTGGATTTGCTATAGGTGTAGGTGGTAGCCCTTTGTATTTATATGAATTGTAAGGTGATTCAACCTTCAAATCATTGTAGCTGACAACCTTTCTTCTTTCCTTAAACGCATACTGAACTGTAGCATCAGATTGAAGTAGCATATCTTTTGCTAATCTATTGTAAAACACACTCGCAATTAAAGGTCTATCCTCATCTAAAACAGCCTCTTTTTCTACTATAGATGCCATTTTCATAACATCGTAGAGGTTAAGGTCTTTATGTTTTTCCATTTCTGGTTTTATTTTATATTTGTATATTTCATCGAATTTATTAAGCATTCTAGAAAGTACTTCTCTTTCACTCTCTCCTTCAGAGCAGAAATATGTGCTAGGATAAAGGAATCCTTCTAAGCTTTTTATGTTCTTATCTTTTAAAAACTCATACTTATCTCTAAACTCATCTGGATTGTTTATAAATTTTTCATAATTTTCCTTACTACCAAGTTTTTTCTTAACTAACTCGTCTATTATCTCAGCAGAAGTAGCTCCCTCTTTTACAGTAACTTTAGGACCAGAATGGTATATTTTACCAGCTGCTATATCATCTATTATCTCTTCATTAGTGTATGATTGGTCAAACTGATATTCTCCAGCTTTAAACTGAGATGCTTTCCCGCTCATTTTTACATTTATCTTAAATACTAATTTATTTTTTATAAGTTTTGCATCACTAAGTATATCAGCTATATTATCTGTTCCAGAGCCAGATGGAATGTTTACTACTACCTTTTTTTCTTCATTTACATCATATGCACCAGACCGCTTTTTAAAATATATACCCCCAGATGCTGCTATTACAACAAAAAGTACCAAAATAACTAAAAACTTTTTTTTCATATTTTTTCTCCTTTTTTATTGGATTATAACTCTGCAATTATAAATTATAACAGTAACATAAAAAAAAGTCTAACAAATAATGTTAGACTTTGTATTTTATAAGTATTTTATAATTCCATTTTATTTGTACTCAGTATTATTTTCTCGGGTGTCTTAGATTCATTTCTTTTCTCATATTTTGATCTATGCAGTTTAAATATGACTGTATACTAGATAAATTAGTATTTCCTAGAATTTTATTTACAGACGCTATATTGGCACCCTTATTTATCATATGTATTGCAAATGAATGTCTTAGCATAGTTGGATTGATGTTTTTATTTATATTTGCCTTTTGAGAATATCTTTTAATTATTTTCCATAATCCCTGTCTTGTAAATCTATGCCCTAATGCACTTACAAATAAAGCGTTTTCACCCTCAGCAGCTACATTATCTCTAGCTTCATTTACATAAAGCTCTAAGTATTTCTTAGTTACATCTATAAGAGGTATAACCCTTTTATTCTTAGTTGAAGAACAAGTTATACTACCCATTTCAAAATCTACATCGTCTATATTAAGGTCTATCAGCTCAGATACCTTCATTCCTGTGCCGTACAACACCTCAAATATAGCCTTATCTCTTTTTAATTTATTTGAGTCTAAACTTTCGAAATTTAACAGAGCTTCTATTTCTTCTTCTGTTAAAATCTCAACTGCTTCTTTTTTTATCTTTGGCTTTTTAATATTTTTAGCCGGATCTGTTTCACAAATCTTACTAAAGAATAGATAGTCGTGGAAAGATTTTATAGATGATGTAGTTCTAGCTATAGTAGAAACAGATGTATTGTTCTTTTCTAGCTCAACTAGATAGTTTAATATATCTGTTTCTACAACATCTTTGATATCTATATTTTTTTCCTCTAAATAATCCTTATATTTTTTTAAATCTATTCTATAAGATGAAACAGTGTTTGAAGATAATTTTCTTTTATTTTCTATATAATCTATATATTCTTTTATTAAATTGTCCATCCTAAACTCCTCATTCGATTTCTTACACATCGTATGCCCTCATACGAAATCTTTTAAAGTCAGGTTCTTTAATCCCAAAATTTTAGAATTATTTATTTTCTGTTATATAAATCGCTGCAGACGACGCTGAGTCAAAGAATTCACTATCCTGTTCGTAGTTTCTTCCCATGCTCTTAACTTTTAGTCCATAGCTATCTATATCTTCTTTTGTTCTATTATTTTTTATGTATTCTATTTTATGTTTTTTGTCTAATGTATTTTCTTTTATCTGTTTTTTTATTACACTGTCTTTTTCTTCACTGTAAATAGTTATTGGTATTTCAACCCCTACATTAACTATTTCATCAAATATAGTTATACTGTGGTGAGATATCCCTCTATGTCTATCTCTCATATCAGCAAAACTTATTCTAGGTATTGCTATAGGTCTACCACCTAATTTTGATATTGCATCTAATATTGGTCCTTGTTCAATTCCTGTAAATCCGTATTTTGTACCAGTTCCAGCAATTCCAGGTCCCATACTTATAAATACAGCATCTGCTTTAGCTATTTCTTTAGCAGTTATTAAAGCTGTATATATGTTTATACATTCATAATCTCCACCAAATGCATTTCCAAATGTTATTGTAGAGTCTATTAATCCTTTGTCCTTTAGTGTAGCTGCATTCATACTGAAATATATAGGAAGTGCAGCTCCGTCAGTCATTATGTATACTAGTTTTTTGTTTGGATTAAGTCTTTTGTACGTTGCTGCAAATGGAGTTAACATACTGTGCAGAGTTCCAACAACTACAGGCATTCCATCAAGTGTTTCAAATTTTTCAAATACATCGTGGTATTTGCTTTCGTGATCCTCAACTGAGTCAACCCTAACCTGCATAGGAGTATATCTAAGCTTCATTATGTGCCCCTGACCTTCTAAATCAGCCTCCATGTTGTCTAGGTTAGATATTACATAGTGATATCCACCTGTACCAAGAGAAAGCTCTACAGCTGTCGTATTTAGAAGCACCTTATCTCCAACTTTTACTTCTCCAGTCATTTTAGGATAGTTGTACGCTCTAAATATTTCTCCTTTTATTTCAACTCTTATATCGTCAAGCTGTCCATTTTGTTTCTTTATTTCAACTACATCGCCGATTTTTCTACTCAACATAAATGACTACCTTCCTAATCTGTCCAAGAAATTAAGGACTTTATTTTTTTCTATTATCTTAGTTAGGGAATATTTTTCAGTTAAGATATGTATAAGTACTAAGAATACTAACCAACCTATTTTAACATTTATAGAATATCCAAATGCCATAAATATACCTATTGATATACCAAGCACATTTGAACCAGCATCCCCCATCATACACTTAGCTTTTAAATCCTGATTGAAGTAAGCAAGCACTGCTGGAACTATTAAGAATGGTAGTATTCTTGTAAATCCAGTAAGTGTAGCTATCATGACAATCATTATAACTAAATATACTTTTATAGCTCTTCCCGGTCTTAAGTCCATTAAGTTCATAAGATTTGTAGAAAGTGCTATTATTAATGTATTTAATACTATTTCAGGTATGCTTCTTGTCAAGACTACTGATATTAATAATCCAACAAACCCTCCGTAAAGTGCTTTAAATCCACCTGTTGTAAGAGTTCCTTTAAAAAGACTTTTGAAATGTCCTTTTAAGCCACTTACATTTCTATTTCCTATTATATCGTCCATTATCCCTGCAAATGACATAGATAAAGTTGCAAATAAGAACATAAATAGGTATTTCATATGCTCAGGATCTCTATCTATATAAGCAAGCACCATAGCTGATATAACAAGCATTGGAACGAATACTATACCCATACTTACAGGTATCATATCCTGTTTGTAGTTAGGTCTAACTATTTCGCCTTCTATTAACATTTTTTTGAACATAGGAATTATAAGAAGAGTACCTACAAATCCTACTAATGCAAGTATAAGCATAATGTATATATCTGCCATTACTTAGCACCCCATTCCTTTTTCTTCTGTTTTACAACTTTTTTAATATGGTAATACTGTTTACCTCTGTGGATAAATCCTTTTAAATCTCTTCCAGTTTCATTGTGAGTCATTTCCACTGGAACTTCTTTAATTCTGTATCCCCATTTTAATATGTCTATAGACATACCAACTTCGACACCGTATCCATAAGGTATTGTGTCAAATCTTTCTATTACTTCTTTTTTGAATATTCTCTGACCTGATATACTGGCATTTAATTCAACACCAGTCATTTCATATACAGATTCTTTAGCTAGTCCTTTTACAAGTCCTAAACCACCCTTTTTCTTAGCTCCAGGGAACTGTGCTATTGTCACATCTGCCTCATCATCGAATACTGGTTTTATTATTTTTATTACTTCTGAAGAACAAGACCCTAAATCTGCATCTAAGAATCCTATTATATCAGCATTTTTTAGAGCTTCTTTTAGACCAAAGTTAAGAGCATATCCCTTACCTCTATTTTTATCAAGTCTAAATACTTTTACTTTTTCGCTGTCTACACTCTTAGCTTCTGCTTCTGTGTTGTCAGAAGAACCATCGTCGACAACTATTATTTCATTTATTTCTTCTATACCAACAATCCCTTCAAGAGTAGCTTTTATTCTGCTACCCTCGTTGAATGCTGGCATTATTATACTTGTATAATGTTCCATTTTTTTCTCCTTATTTTTCCATTGGGATTAGAGAAGATGCTGTATCTAATCTTCCGAAATTACCTACAAGATTTTCATCCTGTATTAGAGCTACTAAAGAAAGTACTCCTGTTTTTTCATCTATATTATCTACAGTTGCTGCTTTATTTTTAGCATACTGTTCAACGTATGAAGTCTTAGCTCCTGTTGTCTGTGCTTCAACTACATATTTATTTTCAGATTTTAATTTTGATACTACAAATTTGTCAAGTTCGTTGAACTGTTTTGCTGGATCTGATGATTCTGATGATGCTGATATTACAACAGATGAGAAGTTTGCAATATCTTCATTTTTAGAGTTTAAGTCTATCATTTTTAATTCTTCTAGTGGAGCTAAAGATTCAGCGTTACCTCTTTTTACTATGTCGAATACATAATTCACTACATCTTCAGTTGATTTAAATTTTTCTCCAGTTTTTTCAGCGGCCTGTTTTATCAATTCTTTATCAGTTATTTCTTTATTGAATATTAATTCAAAAGATACTGAACCATCATAGTGATTTACTATTTCTTTTAATTTGTCTACATTTTCTGTTCTACCGTAAGTAGATACAACAGCAACTTTTTTACCTGATAAAGAGCCTGACATTAAGGCATCTGCATTTTCATTTACATACTCTACTAAAGCATTGTACTTTTTATCAGTATTTTTTAAGTCAGATGATAATGTATCATTTTCTTCCTGGATACTGTTGAATTCTTCATCAAGCTGCTCTATTATAGCTGCCTGCTGTTTGTTCATTTCTTCGTTATTGTTTAGATTGAACCCAACAAGTATCCCTATACCTAACGCTAGGAATATTGCCCCAATCGAAACAATGTAGTATTTCATATTTATATGCATAATATTTTCCTCCTGCTAAAACTACATATTAAGCATTATTCTTAATTTTAATTGAATAAGCTGTATAAACTGCTGCATTCTTGGAGATAGTGATGCCAGTATTAATACTGGGAATAATGCAGTAGCTATTAATGCCCAAATATATTTTATTTTTAATTTACTTCTGTATAAAAGGTTAACGCCTTTTGCATCTATAAGCTTTGCACCTATTTTCATTCTAACTAGAAATGTACTCGCCATACCTTTTCTACCTTTTTCAAGGAAGTCTATTATATTAGAATGAGTTCCAAGTGCAACTATAAGCTCAGCATTATATTCATATGCTATAAGCATAGCTATGTCCTCACTTGTTCCTGGTGCTGGGAATACTACAGCATCAAGTCCTAAATCCTGTACTCTTTTTAGTCCAGGTGCTCTACCATCTGTGTATGCATGTACAACAATTTCTCCAGCTGCCTTTAATGATTCATCGCTTACACTATCCATATCCCCTACAACAACATCTGGTTTATATCCAAATTCCATAAGTGCATCTGCTCCACCATCAACACCTACTAGAATAGGTTTTACTTCTTCAATATAAGAAATCATTGTAGCTAAATCTTCCTTATAATCCTGTCCTCTTACAACTATAAGTACTTGTTTTCCCTGATATTTTGTTTTAACTTTAGGTATTTCAACTTCACCAAGTATAAAACCTTTTTCTTTTTTAGCATACTCTATAGTATTGTCTATAAATCTATCTAGTTCTTCACCTAAGTTATCATACGCTAACTTTATCTGAACAGATACTTTTTCTCTAGTAAGTACATCTCCTTCTCCTATTAGCTCATCACCACGGAATATTTTTCCATCCTCTACTAGTAATGTTTCGCCTTCAGATACATTGTTAAAAAGATCTTCTCCTACTCTATCTATTATAAGTATGTTGTTTTCTGTTAAAATCCCAGGTCCCTTGTTAGGATATCTACCACTTATAGATTCAGCAGCATTTATAACTAATTTGACCTTAGCTTCAACTAAAGAATTTGCTGCAACCTCATCTATATCAACATGGTTGATGACTGCTATCTCACCAGGCTGAATTCTTTTAGCAAGCTTCTTTGTTTTGCGGTCTACCCTTATCGGTGCCTTGACTATCATATCAAACCCTCCAAATTTCATAAAATCACATTATATTATACCATATTTTTTTATTTAAATATAAATTTTTATAAAAAAATAGGAAAGTTGATTTTATCAACTCCCCTAATATAGACTTATTTTTCTTTATTTAACCTTTTAACTTTATAATATTTTAATGTTTTTTCCACATATAAGGACTTTTTATAGTTTTAGAGTTTCTTATTTTTTCAGCTGCACAAAATACAAATTCCATATTTGTAGGAATATCATTTTTAGAAAAAATATCACACCCTAAAATTTGATTGAGCTCCTCATAATCCCTATTCTTTTTTAAATCTTGTATAGCATATCTAATACTTCTCTCTATATTTGTCTTTTCGGTATTATTTTTATTTGCTATAGCACCTATAGTAGTGCTATCCTCTTTTATATCGTACTTTGTATCTCTTAAAAGCTCAATATATATAGATTCCTTTATATACCTATACCCTTTTAATTTCGAGCGAATTCCCAAATAATTTATAAATTCGCTTGTATCTGCTTCTATTGAACTTATGCAACGTATATCATCAATATTCAATTCTTCATATTGATCTTCTTCTATATACCAGCATATAGTATTATATAATGGTCTATCAATATACCTCATTTTTTCTCCCCCATTTCTCCCAAGTTTATTGATAAGTTTACCTATTATACTTATATAAATACAACTATCTACATTTGTATTCTTCTGCAAGAGAAAGTATTTCTTTTGCATGCTCGATGGTTTTTTCTGTTATCTGCTTTCCAGATATAAGTCTTGAGATTTCTCTCTTTCTACCATCGGCATCCAATTTTTCAACAATGGTAAATGTTCTTTCACCGTCTGTTTTCTTTTCTATACAATAGTGCGTATCCGCGTTGGCTGCAATCTGTGGAAGGTGTGTTATACAGATTATCTGCTTCTTAGTTGCTATATCAGATAATTTTTCACCTACATTCTGTGCGGCAATACCACTTATTCCTGTATCAATTTCATCAAATACCAATGTTTCTATCTCATCTGTATCAGCTAAAATTGTTTTAAATGCAAGCATAAATCTCGATATCTCCCCACCTGAAGCAACCTTAGAAATAGGTCTTAAATCCTCTCCAACATTGAAAGAAATCATAAATTCTGCAAAATCTCTTCCCTCTGCAGTAAAATCTCTATCACTAAACTCTGTACAGAATCTTACATTTTTCATATCCATACTATCTAGCTCTTCAATTAGAAGTGCAGCCATCTTTTCAGCTTGCTCTTTTCTAATTTCGGTTAATACTTCTGATTTTTTGTATAGCTCTTTTTCTATAGATTCTAATTTTTCCTTTAATCTCTCTTTTTCCTCATCTCTATTTAAAATATCGTACAATCTTTTAGATATTTTTTCGTGGAATTTAAAGATATCCTCTATAGTATCCCCGTATTTTCTTCTAAGATTATTAATATCATTTAATCTAATTTCTATCTGCTCAAGTTCATACGGTTCAAAATTTATACTATCCTTATAATCTCTTATTTCTCCAGATAAATCCTGAAGCTCATACATTATTCTCTCTACCTCATTGTAAATATCCCCTATTTTCTTATCAAAAGACGCTATAGAAGATAACTCACTTACAACTCTTCCTACTATATCAATAGCATTTATCTCGCTATTGTGGATTGCTTCATATGATACATTTAGATTATTGAATATTTTTTCGCTATTTCTAAATACATCCCTCTTCTGGATAAGCTCTTCATATTCTTCAGGATTTAGATTTGCCGCTTCTATCTCATCAATTTGGAATTTTAGCAAATCTATTTCCCTCTGTATTTCCATCTCATCTTTATTGTCATTCAATCTTAATAGCTCTGACTTCACCTTATAATACTCAGAATAAAGCTCTTTATACTCCATTTTTGCATCCACTATTGTTTCTCCAGCAAATGCATCTATAAATTTCAAATGTCTGCTTGGATCAAATAACAACTGGTTTTGATGCTGCCCGTGGACATCTATCAAGTATGATACTATCTCTTTAAGCAGAGATAGTTTAACAGTTCTTCCATTGACCCTAGCAGTACTCTTCCCGTCAGAATATATTACTCTGGCTATAGTAATAATTCCGTCTTCCATATCAATATCATTTTCAGACATTATTCTTTTTAAATTTTCATTTTCAGAATAAAAAACTGTTTCTACAAAACCTTTATCAGTTCCTTTTCTTAAAAATGATTTATCATATTTATTTCCAAGACACAGACCTAACGCATCTATTATTATAGATTTACCAGAACCTGTTTCCCCTGTCAAAATATTCAAGTTTTTGTCTATAGTGAGCCTCAGCTCCTCTACAAGAGCACAATTTTTCATATATATTTCGAGAATCAAACCAATATGTAGTATACCTAGTATACTACAAACTCACCTCCAAGCTCACAAATCATATCGATTTGGTGCAAATTTTTACGTCTTTAATATTTAATTTATAAAATTTATTTTTTATAAATTAGCAAAATAACCCTATATTACGGGTTATTTGCTAAGCTGATGCGATTTTTCAACAACTTCTCTTATATTTTCAAAGTGTTTTTCTCTATCATAAGTAAATCCTTCATTAGATGTACATAGATGTATTAAGTATTCTATATTTCCTTCTGGCCCTTTTATAGGCGAGAAATCTAGATTTTTAATAGCAAATCCATTTTCTACCGCAAAATCAGAAATCATTTCTATAACTTCTATATGAGTTGAAGTTTCCCTTACGACACCTTTTTTACCAACTTTTTCTCTTCCTGCTTCAAACTGTGGTTTTATAAGAGCTACTATTTCTCCACCATCTCTAAGTAGTTTTTTAGCTACAGGAAGTACTAATTTTAATGATATAAATGATACGTCTATAGAAGCAAAATCTGGGAATTCTTTTAAATCCTCAGTTGTGACGTTTCTTATGTTAGTTCTTTCCATACAAACTACTCTTTCATCACTTCTAAGCTTCCATGCTAACTGTCCATATCCAACATCTATAGAAAATACCTTTATAGCTCCGTTCTGAAGCATACAATCTGTAAATCCTCCTGTAGACGCTCCTATATCCATACAAATTTTTCCCTCTAGTGTAAGGTCAAAATTCTTCATAGCCTTTTCTAATTTTAATCCCCCTCTACTTACATAAGGGATTGGATTTCCTTTAACTTCTATGTTTGCATCTTCCTTTACTTCTGTTCCAGCTTTGTCACATCTCTGATTATCTACAAAAACTAATCCAGCCATTATAGCTTTTTTAGCTCTTTCTCTACTTTCAAAGTATCCCTGATCAACTAGAAGCACATCTATTCTTTTCTTCATATTAATCCTTTCCAAAATTTATACTCTATATACAATTATAAACTCTAAATTTTTTTTATTCTTTCTACAATTTTATTTGCTGATATTCCAGCTAATTCCTGTAGCTCTTCGCAGCTACCATGAGGAATAAATTTTTCTGGTAATGCTATGTTAATTATCTTGTTATTATATTCCTTTTCTGACGCATACTGCAATATCCTGCTTCCAAAACCACCGATGATTATATTATCCTCGACAGTAACAATATTTTTATATTTAGAAAACATCTCATCTAATAACTTTTCATCAATAGGTTTTAAGAATCTAGCATTTACAACACCAACACTTATACCTTCTTTTTCTAGCACCTCGGCTGCTTCAAGAGCATTTTTAACCATATTCCCTATAGCTAAAATTACTGTATCTTTTCCTTCTTTTAAAACCTCATATGTACCAGTTTCTATTTTTCCATATTTTCCAACATTTAACTCATAACAATTTCCACGAGGGTATCTTATAGCACATGGTCCATCTATTTCTAGAGATAAATCCATCATAGACATGAGCTCTTTTGAATCTTTTGGAGCCATAACAGTAATTCCTGGTATACTGTTTAAATATGATAAATCAAATTCTCCATGATGTGTTTCCCCATCATTTCCTACAAGACCAGCTCTATCTATAAGGAATGTAACATTTTTTCCTGTAATACAGACATCGTGTAAAACCTGATCGTACCCTCTCTGAAGGAATGAGGAATATACCGCAAAATAAGGCTTCATTCCATTTTTCGCAAGTCCCGCAGAAAATGCAACTGCGTGCTGTTCTGCAATTCCCACATCGTAATATCTATTAGGATGATTTTTTTCAAATATATTAAGCCCTGTTCCTGAAGGCATAGCAGCAGTTATTGCTACTATTCTATCATCTATACAAGCCATCTGAGATAGCTTTTCTCCAACAGCTGCAGATATGCTTTTTTTATCAGATGGTTGTACACCAACTTTTATATCAAATTTAGAAACACCATGATATTTATCTGGATGTTCCTCAGCATATCTATATCCTTTACCTTTTTTAGTTATAACATGTAAAAGCATAGGGCCTTTTCTTTCTTTTGCATTTTTTAAACAAGCTATTAAATCACTTATATTATGACCATCTATAGGACCATAGTATTTAACCCCTATAGAATCAAAAAATGCACATTCTTGTGGTACAAAACTATACATTATAGTATCTGTGAGTCTGCTTGCAGCCCTAGATATCTGCCCTCCTGTACTAGTCATATTTAAAAATCTATCTACTTCACCTTTCATTTTGTGAACTTTAGAATTTCTAATCAAACCAGACATATAAGTAGACATCCCACCTACATTTTTATCTATAGACATTTCATTGTCATTTAGAATGATAATCATATCGTTTTTTATATACCCAAGCTGGTTTATAGCCTCAAGAGCCATACCACCAGTTATAGAACCATCACCTATAACAGCTATAACACTTCCATCTTCACCTTTTATATCCCTTGCGCACGCAAGTCCAACTGCTGTTGATATAGAAGTAGAGCTGTGTCCAGTATCTATTATATCGTGACAACTTTCTTTTTCTTTAGGAAATCCACTCATCCCATCAAGCTGTCTTAATGTGTCAAATTTATCTTTTCTTCCTGTAACAATCTTATGTACGTATGACTGATGGCCAACATCCCATACTATTTTATCTTTCGGACTATCAAACACTTTATGCAGTGCCAATGTCAATTCAACTACTCCTAAATTAGAAGCTAAATGTCCTCCTGTTTTTGATACAGATCTCACTAAAAACTTTCTTATATCCTTTGCAAGAAGGTCTAGTTCCTCTATACTCATATTTTTTATATCTTTAGGAGAGTTTACTTTATCCAAATATTTGTACATTATCCTCACCTCTACTTTATTACATAAGTACAAGTGCCACTATTATTCCTAATATAGCACCACCTAAAACCTCAAAAGGCGTATGTCCAATAAGTTCCTTTAATTTTTCATTTTGTATTAATTTACCGTGTTGAAGATCTTCTAACATCTGATTTAATATAGTTGCCTGTTTACCTACAGCTCTTCTAACTCCTGCTGCATCGTACATTACAATAGCAGCAAAAACTACAGCTATTGCAAAGTTTGTAGAGTGGAACCCCTCTACCATTCCAACAACAGTAGCTAAACTAGTTACAAAAGAAGTGTGAGAACTAGGCATTCCTCCAGATGTAGTTATTCTTTTTATATCTATTCTTTTTTCTTTTCCAGTAAATATTTTTATAAACTGAGCCAAAAAACACGCTATTATACTTATAGCCAATGCTCCGTTATGTGAAAATTCCATAAGGTATTTCATAATATACCTCCTTATCAAAAATTAGTGATCTCTAGATAATATATAATCAGCTAAACCATCTAGGAATCCTGTATCATCAGTTACCTTTGATATACTTCTTTTAGCATCCTCAATTAATTCTGTAGCTATTTCTCTAGATTTTTCAAGTCCCATTAAAGATGGATATGTAGATTTATTATTTTCTATATCACTTCCAACATGTTTTCCTAGCTTAGCTTCATCACCTACTATGTCTAGTATGTCGTCAACTATCTGAAATGCTAACCCTATTTTATTTGCATAATCTGTTATAAGTTCCATCTGTTTTTCATCAGCTCCACCTATAGCAGCTCCTGCTCTCATACAGCCTACCATCATGGCTGCAGTTTTATTTTCGTGTATATAGTCTAATTTTTCCTTAGGTATCTGCATATTTTCACTCTGAACATCTACTACCTGTCCACCTACCATACCGTAGATACCAGCTCCTTTTGCTATTTCATATGTAGCTCTTAAATATCTTTCTGGATTTTCTTTTCCTATAGATTCTTTAAGCATTGTTTCATACGCAAAGTTAAGAAGTGCATCTCCTGCAAGTATTGCCATAGCCTCACCAAATACTTTATGGTTTGTAGCTCTACCTCTTCTTAAATCGTCATTATCAAGAGCTGGAAGGTCGTCGTGTATTAGAGAATATGTATGTATCATCTCTATAGCCGCTGCAAATGGAATTGCATTGTCTGTATCTCCACCAACTATTCTACAAGCCTCAAGAGTAAGAACTGGTCTTAATCTCTTTCCACCTGAACTTAAACTATAATTCATAGCTTCCATTATAGTTTTCTGATAACCAACTTCCTCTGGCATATACTTTTTAATAATTTCTTCAGCATATTTAGCTCTTATTTTTAATTCTTCTTTAAAGTCCATTTTTATTTCCTCCTAAACAAACTATTTTTCAAAATCTTCTTCTAATCCTAATTCATTAAACTTCTTAACCTTCATTTCAGCCTCATCTAAAAGAGCCTTACATCTTCTATATAAAGCTATTCCTTCTTCGTACATCTCAAGTGATTTATCAAGACCCGTACTCTTATCTTCTAATGCTCTTAAAACTTCTTCTAATCTTGAATACGCTTGTTCATAAGTCATATTTTCTATATTGTTCATTTGATTACCTCTCAATTCAAATTATTTCTTTTCTATAGAATTAACTGTACAGTTTGCACTCCCGTCGCTCATCATAATACTCAAAGACTCACCAACATTTATGTCTTCTGTACTGTTGACTGTTTTTCCTTCTTTTTGTACCATACAGTATCCTCTATCTATCGTAGCTAATGGACTTAAGCTATGTAGTAAAGCTCCTGTATTTCTCATATTTTCTTTCTTACTGCTCATAATCTGTTCCATACTATTAACCATATTCACAGATGCAGTATCTAATCTATATTTTTCAATATCTATTTTATTAGATATACTATTTTCAATTCTATTTGCTATAACCTTTAAATTATTCTTACCCTCTTTTATAACTTCATTCTTAACTATATAACAAATTTCCGAAAAATTATTTTCTAGCTGGTACTTTTCTTTTTCTATCTTAGACTCTATACCTCTAGTCAATTTATTTGAAATTAACTCTAAGTTACTCTTTCCTAAATTGATAACATCATTTTTTACAATAGTACATATAGCATTAAACGTATTATCAGCTTTATTTCTATCTTTCTCTATAACTGAAGACATATTGTTTTTTATCCGATTTTTACAATTATCTAGTCTATATAACACTTCGTTCAAATCTGGCACTGCAATTTCTGCCGCTGCAGAAGGTGTTGGCGCTCTCATATCTGATACAAAATCGCAAATAGTATAATCTACCTCATGTCCAACTGCAGAAATTATAGGTATATCTGATGCAAATATAGCTCTTGCCACCTTTTCTTCATTAAAAGACCAAAGCTCTTCAAGTGAGCCCCCACCTCTACCAACAATCATAGTGTCTACATTCTGCATCTTATTAAAAAATTCTATCCCCTTTACAATTTCATCCGCAGAATTTGCTCCCTGCACAGCAACTGGGTACAAATATACATTAATCTTAGGGAACCTTCTCCTAACAACATTTATTATATCTCTAATTACCGCACCTGTTTGTGATGTTACAACACCTATACTCTTGGGCATATAAGGTATTTTTTTCTTAAACCTCGGATCAAATAGCCCTTCCCGATTTAACTTCTTCTTCAATTTTTCAAATTCTATATGAAGGTTACCTACTCCATCTTTTTCTACTTTTCGTATATATAACTGATAAGCTCCATCTCTTTCGTATACCGATATATATCCATTAGCAACTATTTTCATTCCATCTTCTAGCTGTAATGACTTGTCGTAATTTCCCTTAAAAATTACACACTTCATCTTAGATGTTTCATCTTTTAATGTTAGATATACATGTCCGCTAGAATTTATCTTAAAGTTGGAAATCTCACCTCTAACCTTTAAGTTGTATAATATTGGATCATTAGATAAAACTTTCTTTATATATGAATTTGCCTCGCTTATTTCAAGTGCTCTAATTTCCATATTTAATTCTCCTAAATAATTATCTAAATTATATTACAAAATTATCTAATCCTATTATAGCACAACCACATGCATTATCTGACGAGTATGCACCATCTGTAAAGAAACTGTTAATATTATTTCTCTGAAGTTTTTTCGACAACTTTTCTGAAATATATTTACTAGATGCAACTCCCCCTACAAAAACAACATCTTCTATATTGTATTTATCACATACAAATCTTAATGCTTTATCTAAGCTTTTTATAGCTGCATTCATGACAGCCTTAGAAACATAGTACTTGTCCTTTTCTTCCATTAGTTTGTACACCTGGTTCTCTAATCCAGATATATTCATATATCCGTCTTTTACAGATGTTTTTAGTCCACTCGCAACTTCTTCCTTACATAAAAGTGCATTTTCATCTATATACTTTCCTGCTGGGAAATCATATTCCATCTTTACACCTACTCTATCTATCAACTGCCCAAAGCTTATATCCTTTGTTCCACCTACTATCTCCGTCTTATATCCTTTATCACCTTTTTCTGTAAGTAGAATTTCCATAGTCCCACCAGACATATGTACAGATATAAATCTTTCTAAATCTTCTTTGTCGCAGCCATAAAGAGATGCCGCTATATGATTTTCTTGATGTGTAGTTTCTAGCATCTCACAGTCAAATATAGCTGCCATTGTCTTTGCAAAATTTTTCCCAACCTCAAAAACAGGCATATATGACTCCTCTACATCTCTAGGTTTTGCCGATGAACAAATCATTTCTACCTTATACCCTTTTTTATGGATATATTTTTTTAATCTTTCCGAAATCTCTCCAAAATTTTTAATATGTTGAAAAACGGCATCGCTCTGTCTAAGCCCATGCTCTCCATTTTTTACATTTAGCATTATCTTTTCATTAAATACTATTTCTCTATTTAAAGTTATAGCTGCTATAGAAGTTGTATAGCAGCTAGTATCAATCCCTATTATTATTCGATTATTTTCTGTCATTTAAGTAACTACCTAAAACCCCATTTATGAATTTTGGAGATTTATCATCGCAGTACATTTTTGCCATTTCTATAGCTTCATTTATAGATACTTTTTCTGGTATGCTATCTATAAATCCTATTTCAGCTATTGCAAGTCTTAATATTGCAACGTCTACTTTTGGCATTGTCATTATAGACCATCCTTTAGCATATTTATCTATTGCTTCGTCTATTTCTTCGTGTTTTTCTTCGTATATTTTACAAACATTAGACACATAATCTAGGTTTAAATAGTTTTCTAGATCTATTTCTTCTTCAGTTTCCATAGATTCGTGTACATCGCTGTCATTTGAGCTCTGAAGTTTTAATTCTTCAAATCTATTAACTATATACTCCTCGTTACCTACTAAAAATTCCTTTACCTTGTTTTCTAAATCCGATAAATCGTCTTTTACAACATCTAAGTTGTATATGAATTTCATCATATATTCTCTTGATGTTACTGTCTTCACTCTATTGAATCCCATAAATTCCCTCCTAAATTTTTTCCGCACTATTTTTTTAGTATATTTATTTATTAAATCAAATTTTTCCGTTTAATTCAATAAATTTTTTCAATTTACAAAAATATTTTGTCGCTTAAAAAGCCCTCTGAAAAATCAGAGGGTATCCATTAATTTTTCTTAGCTTCTTCTTTATCTTTTTTGAAACTTACACCCTGAACATGTATGTTTACCTGAGATACGTCTAGCCCTGTCATTGTTTCAACAGCATTTTTAACATTTTCCTGTACTTTAAATGCTACATCTGGTATAGCAAATCCAAATTTAACAACTACCATAATGTCTACAGTTACAACTTCTTCTTCTAGCTGTATTTTTACTCCATTATTTTTTAATAATTTATCTGCGATACTTTGAGAAGATTCTACACCTTCAACTTCTAGCGCTGCTATCCATGCTATTGTAGAAACAACTTCATTTGATATTTTTATCTGTCCACAATTATTATTTTCCATTTTATATTTACCTCCCGCGTATTAGGTATTATTTACTCAATTATTTTAAAGCACTTATAGATATAATAATACCAAATTGAAAGAAACAATGCAATAACGTAATATTTTTATCAAAAGAAAAGACAAGATAATAACCAATCTTTACGCTATACTAAAATACTTAAAAATAATGGTTACTTCTCTTGTCTATATTTTTATGTTATCCAATAAAGTTAGAAAACTTTTTAGCGAAAATTTTTCTATTCGTATTTTTTTAATACTATAGTAGCATTATGTCCGCCAAATCCAAGTGAGTTGCTTATAGCGTAATTTATAGTTCTTTCTTTACCTTTATTTGGAGTGTAATCTAAATCCATTCCCTCTCCAGGATTTTCTAAGTTTATAGTAGGTGGCACAAAGTTGTCCTTTATAGCAAGTGCGCATACTATAGCCTCTATTGCACCAGATGCACCAAGAAGATGTCCTGTCATAGATTTTGTAGAAGATATAGAAACATTTTTAGCATTTTCACCAAATACTGATTTAATCGCCATAGTTTCGTATAAATCATTGTAATATGTAGAAGTACCATGTGCATTTATATAGTCTATTTTTTCTGGCTCTATACCGGCATCGTTTATAGCCATCTGCATTGATCTAGCTGCACCTTCTCCATTTTCAGCAGGAGTAGTTATATGATATGCATCTGAAGTCATTCCATATCCTACTATTTCAGCGTATATTTTTGCGTTTCTTTTTATAGCACTTTCTAATTCTTCTAATATTAATATTCCGCATCCTTCTCCCATTACAAATCCATCTCTGTCTTTGTCAAATGGTCTTGATGCCTTCTGAGGGTTGTCATTGTTGGTAGACATAGCCTTCATATTGCAGAATCCTGCTACTGCAAACTCAGCTACTGCAGCTTCTGTTCCCCCTGCTATCATAATATCTGCATCTCCTCTTTGGATTATCTTAAAAGCATCTCCTACAGAGTTTGTTCCAGATGCACATGCTGTACATATATTAGTACTTGGTCCTTTTGCACCAAATTCTATAGCTACCTGTCCTGCAGCCATATTTCCTATCATCATAGGTATGAAGAATGGGCTAACTCTTCTATTTCCTTTTTCAAGAAGGTTTTTATGCTGAGCTTCTATTGTTTCTACTCCACCAATTCCTGTACCTATTACAGTACCCATTCTGTTTCCGTCTATATTGTTTAAATCTAACTCAGAGTCTGCAACAGCTAGCTTAGAAGCTACCATTGCAAACTGAGTAAATCTATCCATTTTTTTTAGTTCTTTTTTACTTATATAATCTTCTGGTGTAAAATCTTTTACCTCACCTGCTATCTGTGTCTGGTAATTTGTATAATCAAATCTAGTTATCTTATCTATACCTGATACACCACTTTTTATATTTACCCAGAAATCGTCTTTTCCTGTTCCAACTGGAGTTACGCATCCTAAACCAGTTATAACAACTCTTTTTTTCATAATTTCCTCCAATTTTCAATCTATCTTAGATTTACTATTCTTTTTTATGAAAATTTATTATTTATTAGCTTCTATATATTTAACTATATCGCCTATTGATTTGAATTCTTCAGCTGCTGTATCTGGTATTTCCATATCGAATTCATCTTCTAAAGACATTATTATTTCTACAGCATCTAATGAATCTGCTTCTAAGTCATTCATTAAAGAAGTTTCCATTGTTATTCCTTCGTTTTCAACACCTAACTGATCTACTATTATTTCTACTATTTTATCGAACATTTTCTTTTCCTCCAAATTTACCTTTTTAATTTTTTTATTTACATAACCATTCCACCGTCTACATTTATAACTTGAC
>SAMEA3387476__coassemble_1163_pt1 | contig 37611 bp, 26 predicted proteins | sample SAMEA3387476__metabat2_low_PE_029 | metagenome-assembled genome bin SAMEA3387476 (sample SAMEA3387476) | Felis catus | biome: Faeces | place: United Kingdom | collected 2012
TTCTCTTGCTCTACGCAATTCTTTATTCTTCCACATTTTTATTGGACGGAGCGCCTAACACCTCCCCAAAACATAAAATCAATATAAATGTAGGAAAAATTAAAATTTTTGCCGTAAAAACTAGGTCAAAAAAAGTAATAGCAATAAGAACAAATGTTTTTTTGTCCAAAATAATTTATTAATACTTTATTAATCCCAAAATACACATAAAAAAATGATATAATTAAAATAGATTACACAACTAAACAAAAAATACCTATATAAATAAAGATAATTAAGGAAATATATTTCAAAGGAGGGAGCACGTATGGATATATTTGAGCTTATGGACATAGGTGAAAATAGTGAGATAGAATTCAAAAAAGCGAAAAATAGTGTTCCAAAAGACTTATGGGAAACATATTCTGCAATGGCTAACACAAACGGAGGAACAATTGTGTTAGGTGTAGAGGAAAGATTTGACAAAGATGAAAAGTTTGACATATCTGGAGTTGAATCTGTTGAAAAAATGTTAAAAGATTTTTGGAGTACTATAAATGGCAACAAAGTTAGCAAAAATATTTTGATGGAAGAAAATGTTGAAGTAATAAATATAAATCATAAAAAAGTTATAAAAATTGAAGTACCAAGAGCTAGTTATATAGATAAGCCTATATATTTGAATAGTAATCCATATAACGGAACTTATAAACGAAATTATGAAGGCGATTATAAATGTTCACAGGATGAAGTTAATGCAATGTTTAGAGATGCTTCGGAAAAAGGCTTCGATTCTTCAATTTTGGAGTATTATGATATGGATGATCTTGATATGCCAACTGTGAATCGGTATAGAAATAGATTCTCTGTTATAAATCTTAACCATGCATGGCATAATTTGTCTGATGAGGAGTTTCTTATTCAATTAGGTGCTATGGATAAGGATAGAAAGACTAAAAAAGTTTGGCTGACAGTCGCAGGTCTTTTGATGTTTGGGAAAAGTGTTAGTATTAGAAGTTATTTTCCTTATTTTGATCTAGACTATCTAAAAATGGTGGATGTGGATGAGGATTTGAGGTACAATGAAAGATTTACAATCGACGGAAGATGGGAAAGCAATCTTTTTAATTTCTTTACTGTAGTTATAAATAAGTTGTCCGAGGACATTCCAATTCCATTTAAGTTAAACGGGATAACAAGAATTGATGATACCCCTGTTCATCGGGCAATTCGTGAAGCCTTTGTAAATGCTATTGTTCATGGGGATTATTCTGTACAGGGGACTTTAAGAATCAAAAAATTTAAAGATAGGTTTGAATTTTATAATCCTGGATGCTTGAAGATTCCTGTCGCTGATATTTATAAGGGTGGAACTAGTAAATGTAGAAACCCATTTATTCAGAAGATGTTTAGAATGATAGGATTTGGTGAAAATATAGGTTCAGGATTTTTCAAGATATTAAAAGCTTGGAAAGAGCAGCAGTGGGCAGTTCCTATACTAGAAGAAAGATTTGTTACAAATGAAGTTGTGCTGAAACTGAATATGATTTCTTTGGTTCCAGAGGTATATATGGGAAAATTGAAAGAGATTTATGGAAATAGTTTGGATTTATTGAATGCAGATGAGATAAAAATTCTTGTGACAGCTATAACTGAGGATGAGGTGACTAATGCAAGGATGCAGTGCGTTACAGATTTACACCCTAATGATATTACAGAATTACTTAGAAGTATGGTAAATAAAGGATTCTTGATAGAAGAAGGTTTTGGTAGAGGGAAGAAGTATATGATAAATGAGGAATTCTGCTGTGAAGAGAGTGATTCTAGTTTTGATGTTGTAGGAGAGGAATCTGATGGGAATGATGTTGATAATTATGAAATTACTCTAGTTAATTCAAAACTTAATGACATTGAGAGAGAGATTTTAAATATTATTAAAAGTAAAGGATTTACAACAACTAAGATTAATACAGAAAGTTTAGAAATTAGTCAATATAAAAGCATTAGATATTGTAATAATCTTATTGAAAAAGGAGCTATTAAAAAAGAAGGTAAGGGTAGAAATGTCAAATATGTATTAGTTAATTGCTAGTGTATGCAATGATTATATGTTAATCGTTTGATTTTTGAAACAATTATGCAAGGATTAGCTATTAATCGTTTGATTTATGCAATGATTATTCAACAATTAAGCATTAATTATTTGATTTATTCTACGAAAATGTAATAGTAAACTGTTAATCGTTTGATTGTATAGAACGTATGTTTTTTGAATTTATTGAGGCAAAAATAGACTTACTAAGCAAGTCTATTTTTGTCTCTTTTTTATATGTTTTTATGTTAAATATTTGGATAAAAGAAAAGACGAGGAAAGATTCCTCGTCTTTAATTTTGATATATAAACTTGTAGTTAGTTCAAATGTTAATTATTTTGCTAATCCAACTCTTTCAGCTATTGTTTTTAATACATCTTTTGCTACACCATGTCCTACCTGATATACATATAAACCAGTTCTTGTAGATTTCTGTTCTAATGTTTCTATCTGAGCATTAGATAATTTATTTGTTCCAAGTACTATTGGCGCATTGTCTTTTACTGCTAATGATGTTGCTGTTAATGCATCTATTAAATCAGATTTCTTATTCTGTCCGTCTTTTGATACAACTAATTTCTTAACAGAAGCATTAGCATAGTATCTATCTATAACAGCAGCATTTGTTGCCTGTCTATTAGATCCTGATACTCTATCAATTACAACATCATTTGCTTTTAATAAAGCTTCAGTTTCTTTAGATACAACATTTTCTCCACCTACTATAGTTGCAGAAACTGCTTTTGTATCATATTTATCATTTTTCCAATCTTTTATAGTATCTAAAGCATCTTCTGATAATCCTTTTTTAGATTCTACTATTATTGGTCTTATTCTTTTATTTGCTTTAGCCGCTGCTCCAGCTGCAACTGGTGCTATTGACATAGCATCTGCTTCACCTTCTGCACCTACTATAAATGGATTTGCTATATCTACATTTTCTTCAAGTCCATCTTTAAGTATTACTTCAGCTACTTTTAATGAAGTTTCTTCTCTGTTATCTCCACCAGCTCTCACTACTCTTAATCCGTATTCTTTTAACTGGTTTTCTAATGATTTTGATATTACTGTTTCTCCACCTACTAAGTATATAGTTACTTTTCCTAACTGTCCAACTTTCTGTTCAGCTATTAATTCTTTTATATATTCTTTTGTTGCTTTTGGAAGAGAATTTGATTCTGTTAATAGTATTGGAGCTACTTTCTGTTTATTTAAAGGATCTCCAGAAGTATAATTTTTATTCCATGCCGCCGCTGCTAAAGGTGCTGCTGCAAGTCCATCTACTAATGCATTTCCATTTACTAATACTATATTTCCATTTTTAGCTACATCTTTTATATTAGCATTTTCTTTTGCTACTTTTACTGCTGTTTCATATCTGTTATCTCCTGCTAATACATCTACTAATGGTTTTCTATTAGCCATCCAACCTCTGAATAATTCTAACTGAGCTTTATTATTTGATGATACAGTAACTAGATTTTTTTCTATTAATTTATCTGGATTACCATCTTTATCAGCTGAATATGTTTCGAATTCTATTCCGAAAGTAAATATTCCATTTTTAGAATCTGTAAGTGAAGAAGCAACATGTCCTACTTTAAGAGTTCCATTTTCTGGGAATTCTTTTAGTGCAGCAAGTAAATCCTGACCTTTATTTGTTAATAATAATCCATCATATAAATCTGATAATTTAACAACTACTTCACTATCAACATCTGATACAGTTACTTCTGCTAAAACTTTACCATCTATAGGACTTCCTTTAGGTATATTAACAGTAGTTTTATATGTATTGAAACCTGCTAAATCACTCCAATCAGAAGAATCAGTTCTTCCACTTAATATTTTTCCATCAGCGTCTATTGGTTCTTTAAATTCTAATTTTTTGTCTCCAACTTTTAATTCTATTGTTTTTAGATTTAATTCGTCAGTAGCTATTCTTGTAGTTACTACTAATACATCTCCATTCATTTCCATAGATTCTACTGCAGGAGCTTTAGCTTTATTATTTTTGAACCATGTAACTGTATCTTCTAATTCTTTTTTATTAGAATATGTTACTTCAGTTTCTACTTTGCTAGCTTCCTGAGTTGCTATGTAATATTTTGTTCCTACTTTAACAGCTCCTCTATCTATAACTGTTATAACATCATTAGCTTTTGCATTATTTATTTCATCTTCCATTTCTTTTATTTTGGCATCAGTTATTTCATTAAAAGTCTTAACACCAATTTTAACTTCATAAACAGATGTGTTTCTTACATCTACATTACCAGAAGCAGTTTTAACTGATTCATTTTCTTTTACATCAGCATAAACTTTTGATAATAGTAAATTTCTTAATTCTTTAACTAATGTACCTCTGTTTGAGCCATTAACTGTATATTTTTTTCCTGTTGTATCATCTAATTCCCAAGTGTCATTAGCATGATTTGCAGTTGCTGCTAACACTGGTGCTACACTACTTGCTAGCATTGCTCCTGCCATTACTACTGATAATCTTTTCTTATTCATTATCTTTTTACCTCCGTTTTCCTTTTTTATTCGTTACATCTCTTTTTTTCTCTATTCTCTTGCTCTTTCGACGCAATTCTTTATTCTTCCACAGTTTTATTGTACTAGTGCACGACGCGAACACCCACGAAAACAAGCTCCAATAATACAACAAACAAAATATAAATTATAAAAGAAGAAAATTTACAAATATATCACTATTTGTATATAAATACTATAGATTATAAATATTTCTTAGTTTTAATTATGCGTATAAAATGTATCGATACTGTTTAATTGATGCTAAATACAATATAAAAAGTATCGATACATTTTATATAGGAAAATATCTAGTTAAAAGGTATCGATTTATGTTATTATATAATTAATATTAGTTAAATAGTATCGATTAGACTAATAATCAACTAAATCGAATCAAATCGATACTATTTAGATAACTTTATTACGAAAAGAGGATTAATTATGAACATAAATAAATTTTTTGAAGGAGTAGATATTGAGTGTAAAGAATCTAGTGACACATTACCTAGAGATCTTTGGGAGACATACTCAGCATTTGCAAATACAAAAGGTGGTACAATATTTCTTGGAGTAAAAGAAAAGAATGGTGAATTTTTAGTATCTGGAGTAAAAAGCGTAGACAAAGTTGTTAAGGAATTATGGGATAATCTGAACAACATCAAGAAAGTTAGCGCAAATATTATTTCAGATATAGATGTTACTATTGAAGATATTGATGGAAAAAGCATTATCAAAATAGTTGTTCCTAGAGCTGATAGGAGAGATAAACCTATATTTATTGGTGAAAATCCATACAATGATAGTAAACACTCTGGTACGTTTAGACGAAATCATAGTGGAGATTACAAGTGTAGCAGACAAGAGATTGTTAGAATGATTGCTGATTCAAATGATATTTCTCAGGATAGTGTTGTTTTAGAAGGATTTACAATAAATGATTTAAATTTAGACAGTATTAATAGTTATAAAAATAGATTAGAGAGCAAAAATTCATCGCATCCTTGGCTTGCTCTTGATTTAAAGAACTTCTTGTATAAAATAGGAGCTTATGGAAAGAATAGGTCAAATAATACAGAAGGTGTTACATACGCAGGTCTTTTAATGTTTGGTGAAGAAAGAGAGATTTGTGATGAGTTTCCTAAGTATTTTCTAGATTATAGAGAAAAAAGCAGCGATTCTAGTTTAAGATGGGAAAATAGAATAACATCAAGTGATGGACTTTGGAGTGGAAATATTTTTGATTTCTATTTTAAGGTGGTAAATAAATTGACTTCTGATTTGAAAGTTCCTTTTAAGTTGGTAGATGGTGTTAGAAAAGATGATACGGAACTACATGAAGCACTTAGGGAAGCACTTGCAAATACTTTAATTCATACAGATTATAGAGTTGAAAGAGGAATTGTCGTTGAAAAAGGGGAGAACTATTTCAAGTTTTCTAATCCTGGTACTTTGCGAATTAGTATTGGTGAGGCTTTGAATGGTGGAATTAGTGATCCTAGAAATGAAAATATTTTTAAAATGTTTAGTTTGATTGGTGTTGGTGAAAGAGCAGGATCTGGTATAGAAAAGATTCAAAAGGCTTGGAACGACGAAAATTGGATTAGTCCAGAGTTAGATGAAAAATTTGAACCAGATAGAGTGGAGCTTTTGTTAAAGATGGAAAATAATAATGTAGCCGATAATATAGAAAATAATACTCATACTATTGTAGATGATGTTTCAAATATTGATAATAAATTAAATAATAGAGAAATTTTAAATGATGTGTTTCTAAGTAGTTTTACAGATAATGAAATAAAAGTGCTAGCATTGGCAAGTGTGAATGGTGGTGTGAATAATGCAATTGTACAAAATCTTTTAGGGAAAAATTCTAAGGAGGTACATAGTATTTTAAAAGCTTTAGTTAAACGAAATGTGCTTGAAACATCAGGAGTTGGAAGAGGGGTAGAGTATAAACTTAATGGAAATATTAAAAATATAATTGATAGTAAAAACTTTGATTTTGATAAGATAGAGAAAAACTCTTTAAGTGATGAACAATTAAAAGTTATTAAGCTTATCAAGGAAAATGGATTTATTTCTTCTAAAATAGCTACTGATAGGCTAGGTATTAGCAAGAGAAAGTCTATTATTATTTTTAATTCTTTAATTGATAAAGGAATTATTTGTAGAGTTGGGGCTGGATCAAATACGAGATATATTTTAAAAGAAGAAAAGTAAAATATAGAGAACGTATGTTTGTGATAAATTATAAAGGCAAAAATAGACTTACAAAAGCAAGCCTATTTTTGTCTTTTTTATTTAAATTTACCATATAATACAAAAAGAAAACAGAGACTATAAAATCTCCGCTTCTTTTTAGTGTATATTAACTTTTAGTTATTCAAAATTAATCCTAATATGGATTAGTTGCAGATGCTACATCTGGTAATCCAAGTAAATCAGCAAGTTTCTGCATTACTGAAGGATTAACTCCTCCACCTATATGGTATAAAGCTTTTGCACCATTAGCTTTTAAGTTTATTTCATTTATCTGTAGCTAATACGATAGTAGCTTTTTTAGCTGCAGCTATTTTTGGAGCTAATGCAAGTGGAAAGTCAAATGTGCAAGAAGCTTTTAAATATATGAATGATTATGTGATAAATTCATTTCTATATGGAGGAGATATAAGCTACAACGATAGAGAGTTCAATGCACCGACACCATTTTTATTTGATGAAGTGAGTAGAAATCGGGAATCTATGTTTGAAGTTTTCTTTATACAGAAGGAATCTAATAAAGTTGTTACATATCAGTATGGATTTTGTATAGATTAGAAGGGGATTTCAGAGGAATGGTTGAGCAAAAGCTACAAGACTAGTCCTGAATTTAAGAATATATTCTACAGAAATAGAGAGGAAAATGAGCTGGATTTAAGTGGAATATCTGAAAAATATAGAAATAATATAGAAACAGCACTTGAGCCAGAAACATTAATTGTTTCTCTAGGTGTAAAGCTTAAGATTGGTATTCTTAAAAAAATTAGAAATTGGTTTTTAGAGAATAGAATTATAGATTTTGGAAATCCTATCGAAAATTATTTAGAATCTAAGTATTTGCCAGAAGGATTTGCAGAAGATCTAAATGTTAGGAAGGATGTAGTGAAGTATTTATCTACTTTTGACGATTCTATACATGCTCAGATTGTATTTACAAGTCATAATTTGTGGGAGATTTCAAATAATTTGCTGAGAAGAGATGAAATTTGGTTTACAGAAAAGGATTCTAGTGGAAATTCTACGTTGTATTCGTTAGCCGATTTTAAGACTTCTAGTGGAAAGAAAATAAGAAATGATGAGAATTTAAAAGACATCAATACCCCCACAGACTTAAGTGTCCAGTTTGATTCCTAGGAATCCCTGAGTGGGGGTTCTTTTATGCCATAAAATAATAAATAAAAAAACTTTATAACTGTTTTTATATTCATCTTTTTCTTATATAATATAACTATGTGAAAGTTTTTAGAGAAAGGAAAGTAAACAATGAGAAATTTTAAAAGAATAGTTGCATTAGCGAGTGTGTTCACTTTAGCTACTGCTACAAATATATTTGCAGCTACAGGAGCAAAACCAACTCCAGAGGTAAGTTTTGGTGAAGTTGCTTTAGGGATTGGTGTAGGTCTATTTGTCGCATATGGTATGAAAGCGTTTAGAAATAGAAAGAATCCTAAAGGACCAGCTATGTATGATAATGGAGCTAAGGTACCACCTATGCAGACTAAGAAGAAAAAGAAAAAGAAGAAAAAATAAGTATTTTTAGCAAGGGTGATTGTTTTGAATGGTAAGAATGACGATATAGATGTAAAGAAAAATATTGAGCAAGAGATTCAATTAGAGAGAATTGCTAAGATTGTAGAGAAAAATATACATTTTGTGGATGAGGATATGCCAGTGTACGATGGGTATGATGTTCCAGGAATTGAGGAAGATATACATATCAAAGAAGGTGTATATATTAATGAAGGAAATAGAAAAGATACAAGTCCTAAACAGAAGAAAGAAAGTAAGAATGAAAAGAAAGTTGAATCAGATAAGGAAGTTAGTTCTACTGAGCAGACTGTTATTAATAGGGTAGAAAAGGAGCCATATTATCTCAAAGAGGTTGTTGGTGGAGAGGTGCTAAAGAGAAGATACACGACTATAGAGCTTATTATGGGAATTGCTGTTATTGCTATTATTTGTTCATCTGGGATTGGTGTTTTAGGTGAGATGCCTGCATTTTTAGCTTTTTCTAAGTGGAATGGGATAAGTTTTGGCGATTTAGGGCTTCCATTGTTATTGGCATCTGTTTGTTTTATGATTCCAACAGAGGTTGAGCTAGATGTTAAGAAAAAGAAGAGCTTTAAGGAGATTTGTATCAAGAAGGTCAAGGTAGGTATTATATTATTTGTAATTGGAGTATTGATAAATTTAATTGGAGCTTGGAATTTTAATAGTTTTAGGATTATGGGCATTTTACAGATGATAGCTGTTGTGTATATGGTTGGATCTCTTTTGTATGTTTTGTTTAGGAGATTTAATTTTAAGCTTTCTGTTATCGCTGTGTTTTTAACTGCGATAGGCGTTGTAGGTCTAGCAGGGTATTATTTTGCAAGTGCTAATTTTGGAGATACTGCAAAGAATTGTCTTGCGTATTTTGTGGATTCTAAGGTTATGCCAGGTCATATTGGAGATTTTGAGAGATACGGAATTATGTCAACTGTTTCTGCTTTGTGTGGAGGTTGTCTGGCTATGGCAGCGGGCAGTTTTCTATGCAATAGGAGAGTAGAGAATAGGGATAAGAGCAATAAGATTCTGATTATGGGGATGTTTTTTGTAATAATTGCCCTTTTAATGGAGAGAAATTGTCCGTATAATGCAAGCGTGATGTCGCCTTCTTTTGTAATGATTGTATTAGGTGGATATTGCGTTGTTTTTGCAGCGTTGTTTGGAGTTTTTGATTTGAAAAGGAGCAAGGTTTCTCATATAGTTTCGCGTCCGTTTGTGGTTATGGGAGCTAGCCCAGTTTTTGTTGTTGGGATTAATGAGTTTTTAAGAAATACGCTGTTTAAGGTAAATGTGTATTCTGTAGCAAGAGGATGTAGACTAAGGCTAGATGAGTGGCTTGTTGTAGATCTATTATCTGCGGTATTTGGAAGTGGAAGCAGAATGATAGGATTCTTGGTTATTTATATACTATTAATATTTGTGCTTATGCTTTATCTTTATTCAAAAAAAATATATATAAGATTTAAATAATAGTTTATTGTAACTGTAGTTTAAAAAGAAAGAACTAGTAATAATATTTTATGAGTAGGATATTATACTAGTTCTTTTATTGTTTTTTTCAAGTTTTTTTATTTTTTTTGAAAAAAGTTTTAAAAAAGTATTGCATAAGTTTTGAATCTGTAGTATTATATATCTTGTCGAAGGGAGAGAGCTTCCTAAGAGAAAAGAATATTGGGGATTCGCCAAGCGGTAAGGCACATGACTCTGACTCCTGTATGCATAGGTTCGAATCCTATATCCCCAGCCAGTTTAAGATACTCTATCCTAGGATAGAGTATTTTTTAGTTAGTAAATAAAACCATAATACCAGTATTAAAACACTTATCGAAAAGATGTCTCACAGATTGTGGGGCATCTTTTTTGCGTTTGAGCAGGTATAACTATGTATTTGCTCTCCAGGCTATAGAGTTGCTAGAAAATAATGATTAAAATATTTAATGATAAAATGATAAACGATAATTAAAAATGGTTTTAAGGTCTAAAGAAGTTCGTGTGAAGTTTTAAATGAAAATCAGATAAAAATAATTTATTATTATGGATATATAAATATAAATAATGATTACTTATCAGTATTACCATAGTTGATAGAGGTTTTTAGCTGAGTTTCAATTATGAATAGTGTGTGAAGATATATGAGAATAAGTTATCAAGAAAACTATAGTATTTTAGAGATAAAAGTAAAAAATATATTATTTTAATAACTGTTAATAAAGATTCGTTTTAATAATAGAAGTAAACCTACTTGTTATTATTTCTCAGTTGATATAAACTTGGGGTGTGGAAGAAAACAGCACATATTTTTATGGTGCCGAGAATAGAAATAAGAAGAGATGTAACAAATTATAAAACGAAAATGGAGGTAATGATAATGAATAAGAAAAAATTATCAGTAGTAATGGCAGGAGCGATGCTAGCTACAACTGTTGCACCAATAATGGCTGCTACAACAGATACGGAAGTACAGGCAAGCGAGCTAGGATTACTAATAGGAAAAGTTAGAGAAACTTTATTATCAGAAAAAAATATAAAATTCTCAAATGATAAAAGAAATGGAGCATATGCAGGTCAGTATATTTACTATGTTAAAGTAGATGGAAAAGAAGTTCCAGCTATAACAACAGCTCTTAATAGCGGTGAAGGGCTTCAGTCTGCTCTACAGACTGCTATAGGTAGCTTAACTGCTGGTCAGACAGTTTCTGTATGGTCAAGAGGATTTGTACAGGAAGGTAATAATGTTTATGCAAATACGTTAAAAACAGAATATGCAGAGTCAGATATGAGTAATGCTACTGCAGAAGCAATAACTACTGCACTAGCAAGTAACAGTAATATATTAGGAAATGCAGTAAGTAGAGCAGAAGTGCCAGAAGAGCATACTAGCACAGGTGTATCTGATCCAGCACCAACAATAAACCCTAATATAACAGTTGATCCTGGTAAATCAATAACTATAAACTTAAATGCAAATGCAGGAACTAAAGGACCTATAGTTATAAAACCAGGTGATAAATTATTAGACTTTACAAAATATATAAATACTAAAGGTCAGGTAACACCTATAGCAACAGGTGCACCAGCATCAGCAGCAGATTTCTGTGGATTCCCAGTTATGGCACAGGAAAGTTTAAATACTTATCAGGATATAACAGATCAGGTTGTTGCTAGCTACAAAGTAGTAGGAAGTTCAACAAATTCATTTAAAACATCTGATTTATTCAATGGTGTTATGTTAACTACAGAAGGACATGATTTATTAACTAAGTTAAAAGAATCAAATCCAACTGCAAATACTATACCAAATACTAATGTTAAGTTTGCTACATTATCAGGAGCAACTATAGGTGATGCAAATTATCCTCTTAGCAAATCAGCTGATGGAAACTATGGATTTACTATAGCTGTTACAGATAAAACTAATAGTAAAAAAGTAACAAACTATACAATAAAAGGTGAAAACAAAAATGATGCTCAGACTTTATTAAGTTGGTTATACAATGAAAATGCAAGAGTAGATATACTTGCAGGTGAAAATAGATATGAAACAGCTGTAGAAGTAGCTAAAGAATATGCAGATCAGAATAAAGCTTTTAGTGGCGGAACTGGTAAAATAGTTATGGTTAACGGAAATTCATTAGTAGATGGATTATCTGCATCACCATTAGCAGCTCAGGCAAATGCACCAATGCTTTTAGTTGAAAAAGATAGAATACCAAAAGCTACTGCAGATTACATAAAAACTTTAGCTGGAAATGCGGAGGTAGGAAACTTAAGTGGTATAGAAATAGATATAGTTGGTGGTACTAGTGTTGTATCAAGAAATGTAGAAAAAGAACTTAAATCATATGGATTTACAGTTAAGAGATACGGCGGTAAAGATAGAGAAGATACTTCTATGAAAGTTGCCAATGTTATAAATGGTGCTACAAATGCATATGTTGTAGGAGCAAATGGTGAAGCAGATGCTATGTCTATAGCTTCAGTTGCATCAAATAAAAACCTTAATGCTGGTAATCAGGCTCCAATAATAGTATCTAAAAATAGTGGTTTATCAGATGATACTTTAGAATACTTAAGCAATAAAGCAGTTACTGTTGTAGGTGGAGAATCTGTTGTTTCTAAAGCTGATTTTGATAGTATAAAAGAAGCTGTTAATAAAACTAACCCAGTTACAAGAATAGCTGGTGAAAATAGACAGGAAACTAATGCAAAAGTTATAAGCACATTCTACGCTAAAAATGGATTTGGTGACAATACTGATGTTCTAGTAGCAAAAGACGGACAGAGAAATAAAATGGAATTAGTTGATGCATTAACAGTATCTAACTTAGCAGCTCTTAATAATGCTCCAATAGTACTTGCTACAAATAAATTAGATAAAGCTCAGCTAAATGCTTTAGAATTATACGGTAAAAATGCAAATGCTCTTTACCAGGTAGGTCATGGTGTTAGTCTTGATGTTGTTAAGACATTAGCTAACTTACTTGGACTTGAAAAATAATTATTGAAGCCAAATAGTATATTAAATTGATTTCAAAATTATAAAGTATTTAAGAATTAAGATTATAAGGATAAGTTAATTATAGTCAAAACATAAACACTTCACAATAAACAAAGTATAACTAATTACTTCACAATAGATAAAGTAAACGATGTAAAAAATTATAACTAATTAGAACGATCAAGTTAGAATTATTAGGTAAAAATAAATTAAATAAAGATAAAATATATTCATACTCAATCACAGTTAGTTTGTGAGTTGATTTTAGAAATAGATTTAGAAAGTTAGTATTGAGTTAAAGATGTTATTCACTGCCACACAGTGGGGACTGTGTGGCAGATAAATATACTGGGTTTGGATTTAAAAATAGATTGGGAAATGTAATGTCGGGGATGCGCTCCCGGCATTACTACTGATAATTTTTCTTATTTATTTTTTTCTCCGTTTTTCCTCAGTTTCGTTAAAAGCTACCGTTTTCCTTTTTGAGTAGCAAATCGTTTTTCTTTTTTTCTCTAAACACATCTTTTTTCTTATTTGACAATCTTGATAGATTGTTGGATAACTTTCACAAACATTCTTTTGTTTGACAGGTGATTCATCATTCCACAGTGGATCACCTGTCTTTTTTTAGGATGGGTTAGGTTGAATTGGAAAATTGTTATTTTTTTGTTTGAATTTTGTGTTTTTGGGTATTATATTAATATAAGATATATGTATTATACAATAGAACTTTTTTGATATGAAATTATTTTGAAAAATGTATAAATTTATTGCAAATAGAACATTTTGTTGTATTATATATGTATAAGGAATTATTTATAGGATTATTCATATTTTCCTGTCTGTTCCCTCAAACAGATTGTGAAGATGAATATACATTATTTTTAGATATCTCTTGTAGATAGTGGGTAAATAGGCTGTTACAATTTTATTTGTAGCAGCCTATTTTGTTTTGAACATATCATTCGCCTCCAGCATATAAAATCATAACAGACCTGCGAAGCAATGGAGTAAATAGTTTTGTTGGGGGAAAATATGTGAATCGTGGAGCGATAGAGTTTATTTTTTGAGATAATATTATATGCTGGAAAGATGAAATATTAGTAGGCTATTGTATGTGTTTTGTACGATAGTTTATTTTTGTATTTTTTTGATTTTAAAAGTAGAGAAAATGTTAAGTTATAAAGTATAATATAGATATTATTGAGTAAATTTTTATATAGAGTTTTGATTGAAGTTGATAGATATTAATGGAGGAAGTTTTTATGATAAAGAGTTTTTTTAGAAAGTTTAGGTCTGCAAGGATGGCGAGTAAGGTTGCTGGAGTTATTTTGGCTGCTGTTGTTGTGTTTGCTGGTTATTTAAGTGTTATGCAGGCGAGAGAGAGTAAGAGGTTATCTGAGTATAAGGATACGAAGATTAATCAGGTTATTTATATAAATAATAGAAAGTTTGAGCCATCAAAGCCATACAAGATTAGAAATGAGATTGTTTTTTTACCACTTGATGATGTTTTGAAGGCGTTAGGTGATAAGTATGGTTATACTGAGAAGAATTTTGGCAAGATTGAGCTTAGGTATAAGGATACTGTGTACGATTTGAAGAAGGGATCTAATGTTGTGTTCAATAGAAATACAAATGAAGAGATTAAGATGGATGGTAGGATAGAGGTTATGGAAGGAAAGCTTTATGCTCCACTTGAGTTTCTTCAAGATTGTATGTATGTAAATATTCTTGAGCTTTCTGGTAATAGGGTGTTTATAGATAGTTTTAAGGAGAGATTTACATATGATTGGATGAAGGATAATAAGTATATTGCACATGCTATGGGTGGTGTAGATAAGAGAGTTTATACTAATAGCTTGGATGCGTTTGAGTTTAATTATAAATTAGGGTATAGAATTTTTGAGTTTGATTTGGCTTTGACTAGTGATAATCAACCTGTGCTTCTTCATTCTTGGGGGGAGCAAGGGCTTAAGGATTTAGGATTATCTCCAACTTGGACTGTAAATAAACCTACTCTTAAAGAGTTTTTAGCTACTAAGATAAATGGTATGTATACATCGCTATCCTTTAGAGATGTTTGTAAGCTTGCCGAAAAATATAAGGATGTTCAGTTTGTTATAGATGTTAAAGGGCAGCCTCGTGAGTGTAAGAATGTTTATGAAAGGTGTGTAAAGATTGCTAAAGAGGAAAATGTAAAGGTACTTGATAGGATGATTCCTCAGATTTACGATGAACAGATGTTAAATGATGTAATGGATACATATGAATTTAAGTCTATGATTTATACTCTTTATAAGCAAGAGAGTTTGAAGGCTAAAGAGGTTATAGATTTTTCTTATGAAAATGGTATAAAGGTGGTAGTTATAGATAAACTAAAGTTAGATTCTAAGTTTATTAGAGAACTTAAACAGAGAGGTATTTATGTTTATGTAAATACATATAATAATACGGATAAAGTTAAGGAGCTAGAGGAGCTAGGTGCTAAGGGAATTTATTCTGATTTTATAAATCCTAAGACTGGCGAGAATAGATACGAGGTTAAAGAAAATAATAAAGAGGAAATAAATAATTAGTAAAATAGATAGTAAAAACGACGGCACTTATGTTAATTGAAAAAAATTGTCACTAAAATGTTTTAATTTGGCAAAAAGCTTGGGATAAAAGGTTACAAATTGTAACTTTTTGTGCTATAATGATTTACATAATGTTATGAGATTTACATAATATTTGTTAAAAAGGTTAAAATCGCCTTTTGAAAGTCGGTTTAGAGAATGATTTTGTAGTGAGGAAGCTACGGTTTAGGTTATATTAAATTTATGAAAATTAAGGAGGAGTTTATGAAGAGAAGATTTAAAGCGACAACAGCTGTTGTTATGGCAGCGACAATGATGGCACCAACTATGGCATTTGCACAGAGTAGTGCACAGGAAAAAGCAATAAGTGTTGATATAGAAAGTAAGAGTGTAGTTTTTGGGACAGAGTCTGGTATTTCAGTTAAGTTTAAGGAAAAATTAGATGCTGAAAAGATAGTTGCAGATTTTAAATGTTACGATATGACTATAAGTTCTGAATTAAAATACAATAAAGATAAAGATGTTTACGAAGGTACTGTTAAGTTTGATCAGGAACCAGAATACTTAAATGTTTGGGAATTAGATAAGATAGAAGTTAAGTCAGCAAATCCATATACTTTAAATAGAAGTGATTTAGAAAGTATGGGACTTGATTTAGATTCTTGTGATATTACTCAGGAAATATTAATAGATGATGAAGCGGTTCAAAAAGCAGTTGCTGAAGGTGAATCAGCTTCTAATATGGTTCAGAGAAGTTTAGCTAGAGCTGCAGCTCCAGTTGATAAGCTTGTAGGAGATAATAGATATAAGACAGCTATAAAAGTTTCTCAGGCAGGTTGGAGTAAAGCTGATACAGTTGTTGTAGTTAATAGATATGCTACTACAGAAGGAGTTATAGCTACACCTCTTGCAACTACTTACAAAGCACCAATCCTTTTAACTAATAATAATAGTACACCAGACTATGTTATAAATGAATTAAAGAGATTAAATGTTAAGAATATAATAGTTGTAGGTAATGAAAGCCAGGTTGGTTCTGGAGCAATAAATGCTTTAAAGAAGAGTGGAGCTTCAATTTCTCGTATAGGTGGAAATAATATTACAGAAATTTCTTTAAATATAGCTAAGGCTATAGATAAAAATCACGATGTAAATAAGGTATATGTTGCAAATGGAACAAATGGTCAGATAGACGCACTTACTATAGCAGCAAAAGCAGGTGAAGATAAACAGCCAATAATACTTACAGATAAAAATTCTATAAATTCTTCTGTATATAGTTGGTTAAAATCAGAAAGTTTATCTGATGCATATGTTATAGGTGGAGAAAATGTTGTTTCTAAGGATGTTTTAAATAAGATTGATGGTATAGTAAGCGCAGATGTTTCAAAAAATAGAGTATATGGATCTGATAGACATGAAACAAATGCAGCTGTTATCCAGAAATTCTACCATGATAAGAATTTAAGCGCTTTATTTGTTGCTAAGTCTGATCAGCTTGTAGATGCGATGACTAGTGGACCTTTAGCAGCTACTAAGAAATCTCCAATTCTTATAAATCCTACTAATTATGTTTCTGCTAGACATACAGAAGTTTTAAATACTTATAAAGCAGATAAAGTTTATCAGGTAGGTGGAGGTATAACTTCTAAGGTTATAACTTCAATATCAAACAGTGTTTCTAAACACAATTCAAATACTAATACTAATGCTTCTGGCAATAATACTGTTGTTCTTGATGCAGGTCATGGTGGTTCAGATTCAGGAGCTGTTTCTGGTGGAAGAAAAGAAAAAGATTACGCTTTAAGAACTACTCTTGCAGCAAGTTCTGCTTTAAGAGCTAAAGGATATAATGTAGTTCTTACTAGAAGTGACGATACTTATTTATCATTAGGTACAAGAACTACTATTTCTAATGAAGTAGGACCAAAATTATTTACAAGTATTCACTATAATTCATATAATGGTAGTGCAAATGGTACAGAAGTGTATTATAATGTAAAGGACAAGAATGGTGGATTAACAAAAACTGCCGCATCAAATGTGTTAAAGAGAATAGTAAATACATTTGGTTTTACAAATAGAGGAATAAAAGCAAAAGCTAATAGCAGTGGAACTGATTACTACTATGTTTTAAGACACAATAATTATCCATCTATGCTTATAGAATGTGCATTTATAGATAGTACAAAGGATATGAATAAGCTTAATTCAGATTCTAAGGTGAATACTCTAGGAAATCAGATAGCAGCTGGTATAGCTGAATCTATAAAATAATAGGAAGTAACGATTGAATACATCTAGGGAATTCCTTAGATGTATTTAATTGTTTATAGAACTGCTGTTAGTTTTGCTAAGTAGGATTAGGAGATAAAATTATGAATAAGAAGAAAATAACAGCGGTGTTACTTGCATTATTATTAGTTGTAGCTTATTTGTTCTCTGGAAAGATAATAAATAAGTTATATCTAAGAGGGTACGAAAAGGAAAAGATACAAGGGGTTAATAGATATGAAACTATTATAAGTTGTGGTGAAGGATATTGGCATAATCCTAAAGAAGCTATTTTAATTAATACAAATGATATAGGGGCTGCTATGAATGCTGTACCTTACGCCTATGCTAATAATATACCTCTACTACTTACAGAAAAGGGAGATTTACCAAGTGAGATTTATTCTTTTATAAGCGAGAATCATTTAAATAAGGTTTATATTTTAGGAGGAATAAATACGATATCTAAGCCTATAGAGAGAACAATAGAAAGAACTGGTACTGATGTAGAGAGAATAGTACGGAAAAATAGAGGTGATGTCAGTAAATTATTTGCTGAGTTGACAGTTAAAAATACTAAAAGCAAGGAGATGTTTGTAGTCTTTGATGGAAAGAATGGTTATTCTATAGGAGTTTCTGTTTTGGGAAAGGCTGCTGAGAAAGGGATACCTATTTTAACTGTTAATGAGTCTAATCTTTATAAAGCGGCTGAGTTTGCCAGAGAGAATGGTATAGAGAAAACTTATGTTATAGGTAGGTTTAATGATCTTAGTGGTACAGTTGATAAAGTGCTTCCTAATGTGCAGAGAATTTCTGGTAAGGATAAGTATGAAGTTAATAGAAATGTAATTGAAGCGTTTTACGATATGGATAAGGTAGACAAGGTTTACGTCGCAAAAGGTGGAAATTTAATAAATGGTAAGGATTTAAATGTAGGTGAGTTTGTAAATAGTATTGCAGCTGTTCCAAGAATGGCAAAAAGTGGCGAGCCTATTTTAATAAATGATACAAATTATATTCAAGATGATGCAATGGACTTCTTAAAAAAATATAATATTAAGAAGCTTTGCAGCGTTGGATTTGAAATTAAAAAGACTAGCGTGATAAATTTAGATAGCGATATTGCTAGAATTGTGACTTCATTTATTTTGATAGTTATGATTGCATTAATTACTTTTAGAGCTTTAAAAGAGTAGGATTTTCATAAGCTATTGATAATATATTCATTTTTGAGTATAATATAACAATAGGAATTAATGTAATGGAGGTAATTATGTCTGAATATAGAAGTGATGAAGATAAAAACTTACAGGATTTTATAGACTCTATAGATTATGGCATAGTTAAAGGTGGAGCTATTTTTGATTTTTATCAGCGAGTTTTAAATATAATATTATCATTGATTGGATTAGCGATAGGAATACCGCTAGTTATAATATTTGGAATACGGATAAAGATTGAGGATAACGGGCCTATAACTTATAAGCAGGAAAGACTAGGAAAAGGCGGAAAGAGGTTTTATATATATAAATTGAGATCAATGAGAACTGATGCTGAGAAGTTCGGTGCTCAGTGGGCAGAAAAAGACGATCCAAGAATTACGAAAGTTGGAAGATTTATAAGAAAAACCAGAATAGATGAGATTCCTCAGTTGTTCAATATTCTAAAGGGTGATATGAGTCTTATTGGTCCAAGACCAGAAAGACCACAGTTTACAGAACAGTTCAATAGAGAGATACCAGGTTTTATAAATAGACTTGCAGTTAAGCCAGGGCTTACTGGTTGGGCACAGGTAAACGGTGGTTATGATATGACTCCAGCTGAAAAACTTGTTGAGGATATATATTATATAAAAAATAGAAGTGTACTACTTGATTTTAAGATTATATTCAAAACAGTTGCTGTTGTTTTAACAGGAGATGGAGCTAGATAATTTGAATAGTATTTTTGAGGGCTCTAAAAGAGCCCTTTTATTTTGAAAAATATTTTATTTTGAGTGTTATTTAAGAGATATGAAGGAGAAATGAGATGGCAGGTACAGCTAAGGCAGCAGTTTGGATTATGATAGCCACTATGCTCTCTAAGGTTTTGGGATTTTTTAGAGAGGTAGTTTTGGCTAGTTTTTATGGTACAGGGGCATATGCAGACGTATTTTTATTAACGCTAAATATACCAGGGCTTATAATTGCTATTGTAGGTTCTGCTATTGCTACAATATATGTTCCAATATATTTTGAAACTAAGGAAAAAGAGGGCACTGAGGGTGCGTTAAAGTTTACTAATAATATGATAAATATTATTGCTTTATTGGCGATAGTTGTAGCTATTTTTGGACTTTTGTTTACTGATGAGTTTGTAAAGGTGTTTGCAGTAGGATTTACAGGTGAAAAGTTTAGAATAGCTGTATCATTTACTAAGATTATGATAATAGGTGTTATTTTCTTAGCGCTTAGTAAGATTTTAGGTACGTACTTGAATGTTAATGATAGTTTTACGGTTCCTAGTTTAATTGGGATTCCGTACAATATTTTTATAATTTCAGCTATAGCTATCAGTACTAAGACTAATGTAATCGTTATGGCTGTAGGTGCGCTTCTTGGTATGGCAAGTCAGATGCTGTTCCAGCTACCTTTTGCAATTAAGAAAGGTTATAAGTATCAGCCTTATTTGAATGTTAAGGAAGAGAATATAAAGAGTATGATTATACTAATGCTTCCTATGATTATAGGTGTTGCTATAGGGCAGATTAATACTGCAGTTGATAAGGCACTTGCGACTACTCTTGGAGATGGTCCGCTTTCGGCTCTAAACTATGCAAATAAGCTTAACGATTTTGTTATGGCTTTATTTGTTACATCTATAGTAACTGTTATATATCCTAAGTTAGCTAGAATGATAAATGCTGACAAGAAGGAAGATTTTGTAAATACAATAGTGAAGTCTTCTAATTGTATTTTACTTTTAGTTTTACCTATAACTGTAGGAGCTATTGTGCTTGCTGAGCCTATTGTAAGGATTTTATTTCAAAGAGGGGCTTTTGATGCAGAGTCTACTAATATGACATACAACGCATTACGTCTGTACTCTTTAGGGCTTGCAGCTATGGGAGTTAGAGATGTTATTACTAGAGTATTCTATTCGTTATCAGATACTAAGACGCCTATGATAAATGCGAGTATTGCTCTTGTAATGAATATAGTAATGAATTTAATTTTAATTAAGCCTTTAGGTTATAAGGGGCTTGCTATTTCTACGAGTATAGCATCTATTGTTACTGTGATGCTTTTATTTAGATCTTTAAAGAAGAGAACAGGATACTTCGGTGGAGATAAGATTTTAAAAACTGGTCTTAAGAGTCTGGTTTCTTCTGTTACAATGGGAGTATGTACTGTTTTTGTATATAAAGGAATGTATGGTATACTTGGTGCAGGAATGATAAATGAACTTTTATCATTAGTTTGTTCAGTTGTTGTAAGTGTTGTAGTATACTTTATATTAATAATGATATTAAAGGTAGATGAGATGAGCTTAGTTTTTGATATATTTGGAAAAGCTAAGTCTAAATTTCTTAAGAGATAAAGGAGAATAAATATGAGCTATAAAGATATATATAACGAGTGGATGGAGTCTTCTTATTTTGATGAAGATACAAAGGACGAGCTTAGAGGTATAGCAGATGATGAAAATGAGATAAAGGAAAGATTTTATAAGAGTTTAGAGTTTGGTACTGCAGGTATGAGAGGTATTATCGGAGCAGGTACAAATAGAATGAATGTCTACACTGTTAGAAAAGCTACTCGGGGAGTTTGTAAATATATAGAAAGAAAGTTTGGCGAAGAAGGTAAAAGTCGTGGGGTTGTTATAGCTCATGATAGTAGAAGAATGTCTAGAGAGTTTTGTGAGGAGGCTGCAGCTACATTAGCAGCTTATGGTGTTAAAGCTTTTGTGTTTGATAGTCTTAGAGCTACACCTATGCTTTCTTTTGCAATTAGACATTTAAATTGTCAGATGGGGATAGTTATTACAGCTAGCCACAATCCAAAAGAATACAATGGATACAAGGTATATGGAAGCTATGGTGGACAGATATGCGTCGATGAAGCTAATGAGATTATAGATGAGGTAAATTCTATTGATTCTTTAGGTGATATAAAGGTAGGAAGTTTTGATTCTTATTTAGAGTCTGGAATGATAACTGTTTTAGATGACGATGTAGATAATGCATTTAATGAAGCTGTTTTAAGCCAGATTAGAGATAAGAAGATGGTTTCTGAAAATGGAGATAAATTAAGAATAATCTATACTCCTATACATGGTACAGGTAATGTTCCAGTTAGAAGAGCACTTAAGGATGCTGGATTTACAGATGTTGCAGTTGTTAAGGAGCAGGAGTTACCAGATACAGAGTTTAGTACAGTTGAGTATCCAAATCCTGAGGAAAAGGCTGTGTTCAATACAGCTATAGATATGGCTAAGGAAAGCAATGCAGATTTAATTATAGGTACAGATCCAGACTGTGATAGAGTTGGGATAGTTGTTAGAGATAATAATGGAGAGTACGTTGTTTTAAATGGAAATCAGACTGGAGCGATAATAGTTAATTATTTATTCTCTAAGATGAATGAAGCTGGTAATATACCAGAAAAACCAGTAGTTATAAAAACTATAGTTACTTCAGAACTTGGTGCAGCTATTGCTGAGCACTATGGAGCAGAGGTTGTAAATACTCTTACAGGATTTAAGTTTATAGGTGAAAAAATACACGAGTATGAAGATTTTGGAAGCGTAGTTAAGAATTTTGTTATAGGATACGAAGAAAGCTATGGATATCTTGTAGGTACTCACGCTAGAGATAAAGACGCTGTTGTTGCATCTTTAATACTATCTGAAGCGGCACTTTGCTATAAGCTAAAAGGTATGAGTCTTTACGATGCGCTTATGGAGATTTATGCTCAGTTTGGATATTATAAAGAAGCGCTTAAGTCTATTACTTTAAAGGGTATAGATGGCGTTGAGAAGATAGCTGAGATTATGAAGTCGTTTAGAAATGACGATATAGATTCTATAGCTGGAGTGAAGGTTGATAGAAAGTTAGATTACAAAGAAGGAATAGATGGGCTTCCTAAAGCTGATGTTCTTAAATTTGTTTTAGAAGATAAGTCTTGGATAGCTATAAGACCATCTGGAACTGAACCGAAGATTAAATTCTACTTTGGTGTTTGTGGAGATAATGAAGTAGAGTCTGATAAAAAAATCGAAAAATTTATGGAGTATATAGAAGCTCGTTTATAGAGTAGGGGGGATTTATTTGATAGATAAGAAAATTCATTATGTTTGGCTTGGCGGTCCAAAAGGAAATGTAGAGAATATTTGTATTAATATTTGGAAAGATAAGCTTCCTGATTATGAGATTATAGAGTGGAATGAGAAAAATTTTGATATAGAAAAAGAAATTAAAGGAAAAAAATTCCTTGAAGAATGCTATAAACAGAAACTTTGGGCATTTATAGCAGATTATATGAGATTAAAGGTTCTATATGAGCAGGGTGGGCTTTATATGGATACAGATATTCAGGTGCTGAAAGATTTAACACCTCTTTTGGAAGAAAATAGACTGTTCTTTGGATATGAGAGCGAAAAATATGCAAATGGAGCGATAATAGGAGCTGAGCCACATCATCCATTTATCAAGGATATGCTTGATTTTTACAATGAGGATGTTATGAAGTCTGATTTATATACAATTCCAAAGATAATGACTTATATACTTAATGAAAAGTATGAAAAGTTTGATAGAAATAATTTTTCTGAAGGAATAAAAGTTTACAATGAAGAGTATTTTTACCCATTTAATTATAATGAAGATTATACAGACGATTGTATTACAGAAAATACTTATGTTATACACTGGTGGGGAAAAAGCTGGGCAAAAAAAAGAAATTATTTCCTAGAAACAAAGCATATGTCTGGATTTAAAAAGATTTATAAATGTATGAGAATTTTTGCAAGTAATACTCTACTAACTCTAAAGAGGAGAAGATAGTATGGAGAGATTAAATATGCGAGAAAACAGTAATTTAAGTAGGGCTTTCTTTAGTATTACAATGGTTGTAATTTTACTTAGAAGATATATGATTTTTAATTTAGAGCCCACAGCTTTTATAGAGAAAAGTTCATCACTATTATTTTATGCTTCTATAGGGCTTTTGATGATTCAGTTTTTATTGATAAGAAAGCATAATATTACAGAACTAGCAATCTTTTTAACTGCATGTGCATTATATGTTTTTACTAGAGAAGGAGCTATTCTAGTTCTGATATTATTGGCAATAAGTGTAAGAGATATAGATGATGAGTATGTTGTAAAGAATTATCTTATTATAAATGCATTGTTTATAATAGCATTTGTTCTTATTGGAAATTTTTTACCAGATTTGATAAAGATTTCAGATACACATTATAGATTAAAAGATGGTGTATATGTTGTTAGAAACTGCTTTGGACTACATAACCCAAATCTTGTGTTCTTCTATTCTATAGGTGTTTACGCAGCATATATTTTCTTGAGATTTGATAAGTATAATATGGTGGATAGAGCAATATTACTTGTGATGACTATATTTATTTATAAAGTTACTATGAGTAGAACTGGGCTATTGACTATGATAGCAGCTTTATTCCTTGTTGAGATATTGAAGTATATAGATTTAAAGAGATATACTAAGATAAGTTTTTTAGTAAAGATATCATCTATACTACTTTTAGTAGGATCGGTAGCTATAGGTGTTTTATTCTCAAAGAGTGAGCTTTTAAATTCAGTTTTGGCTTCTAGACCTAGATACTGGAATATATACTTAACACAAGAAGGTAATTTCTTATCTTTATTTGGAAATGTATATTCTGCAGAGATAAAACAGGCAAATCCTTTGGATAATTCATATGTTTATTTAACAGTTATGTTAGGTTTAGTATCTGTGGTATTCTTTATGTTTTTATTGTACAATGGATTAGATATTTTTATAAAGAAAAATGAAAACAAGTATATTGCTGTTATAGTAATGTTTTTAGTTTATTCATTTGCTGAAAATATATTATTTGAGGCAGGATTTAATTTCGGTATAGTATTTTTAATTAAATATATTATATTGGATGATACGTTAAAAAATAAGGTTAAGTTTAGGAGAAGAAAAGATGCTAGTGTCGCTAATAATGCCTACATTAAATAGGTTTGATGATATATACAGATTTATGGATAGTTTACTTGAGCAAACGTATAAGAATTTTGAACTTATTGTTGTAGATCAGAATGATAACGATAAAGTTAAAGAAATTGTCGATAAATATGTAGATCGTTTAGATATAAAATACATAAAGAGCAATAAAAAAGGACTTAGCTACAATAGAAATTTAGGAATTGATGTCGCAAAGGGAGAGGTTTTAGCCTTTCCTGATGACGACTGCGCATACAAGCCTGATACTATAGAGAAGGCTATTAATTTTTTTGAAAAAAATCAGGACTATAAAATCTATAGTTGTAAAACACTAGATTTTGATGAAAAAGAAGGCTTTATAAAGATGAATGACGGTATTTGTGAGATAGAGAGCACAAATATTTCGTTTACAGTTTGCTCCATAACGTTTTTTGTTAATTTTGGAAGTAATGATAGTTATACTAGATTTGATGAAAGACTTGGAGTTGGAGCTGAGTTTGGAGCAGGAGAAGAAACTGATTATGTTTTAGAACTTCTTAATAGAGGGTTTAAAGGAAGATATTTTGGTGACGATATTATACATCATCCAGTTAAGAAACATTCTAAATCTAGTGCAAAGTATGAAAGAGATTTTAATTACGGGAGAGGATTTGGAGCTCTTTGTAAGAAAGAGATAGTTTATAGAAAAAATTATAAATTTATAAAGATTATGGCATATAAGCTTATAAGAAATATAGGTGGAATAATTTTAAACAAGGATAGAGATTACCATGAAGCTACTATAAAAGGTAGAATAGAGGGATTTAGACAATATAAAATGTAATGTTAGATGAGGTAAGTTATGGAAAAGATAAAGAAATTATTTAATATGATTTTAGCTTTACTTCAGTACCCATTCAAGAAATGTATTTTTAAGGATAAGAATATATGGCTAATAGGTGGTCATTCTGGAGATATATACGACGATAACTCGAAGTTTTTATATGAGTATATATTAAAAAATCACAAGGAAATAGATATATATTGGGTTATTGATAAAAATAGTAAGGTAAAAGATAAAATTCCTGGCAATAAGTTAATAAAGGGAAGTGTGGAAAATTATCTGTACTATTATAATGCGGAGGTAGTTATATTTTCACATGCTCCTTCTGCAGATATAGCACCGTACAATTTTGCAGTACCTGTTCTTAATAGATTCCATAAGAAGACATTTAAGGTATTTTTAAATCATGGAGCTATAAGCTTTAAGAAAAGAAAGCCTATGAATGCAAGATTTAAGAATTTAATAGATGAGCTTATGCGCAGTTATAATATGGCAACAGCTATATCTGATTTTGAAAGAAATATAATGGTAAATGAGTGGGGAATGGACGAGGATGCAGTTTGTGTTACAGGCTGTGCAAGACAGGACAATCTTCCATTAAATAAAAAGCCTGCTTCAAGAGATATATTATATATGCCTACTTGGAGAGATTGGATTAAGTTTGGCGATAAAAAATTCACTGATACTGAGTATTTTAGCAATATTATGCTATTCTTAAATGACGATAAGCTTAATGAAGCATTAGAGGCTAATGATGTAAATATAAAATTCTATATGCACCATTTAATGCACGAGTTTATCGATGATATAAAAGAAAATATAATTGGAAAAAGAATTATATTTTTAGATAAAGATGTTACATTAGCCGATGAGATAACTGCATCAGCAGCTAATATAACAGACTACTCTGGTGTAGCAATGGACTTTATGTATATGGATAGACCTATACTTTTCTATCAGTTTGATGTTGAAAAATATAAAGAAGAGGTTGATTCTTATATAGATTTAGATAATGAAATGTTTGGGGATGTGGCTTACAATAAAGATCAAGCTGTTGAGAAATTGGTTAAAATAATAGAAAGTGGTTTTGAGGTTACAGAGAGTCAAAGGATTGCAAGAAATAAATTTTTCAGATACAATGATAATGGCAATTGCGAAAGAATTTACAATTGCATAGTAGAAAAATTAAACAAATAACAAATGATGAGGAAAATTAAGATGGATAAAAATTTAGTGTCTATAATTACGCCCATGTATAATGCTGAAAAATATATTGTAGGGACAATAGAATCAGTTCTTGAGCAGAGTTATAAAAACTGGGAAATGATAATTGTCGATGACTGTTCAACAGATGGTTGTTCTGAAATAGCAAAATCATACTCAGAAAATGACGATAGAATAAAATATATAAGAACTGAAAAAAATTCTGGTGTTTCTAATGCTAGGAATATTGCCTTAAAAATGGCTAACGGGGCTTTTATTGCCTTTTTAGATAGTGACGATATATGGGACCGTGAAAAATTAGAGAAGCAGATTAGGTTTATGCAAGAAAACGACTATGTTATAACATTTACTGCATATGAACTAATGGACGAAAATAGCAATAGGATGCACAAGGAAATAAGAGTTCCACATAGTGTTGATTATAAAACATTGCTTAAAGGAAATGTTTTAGGATGTCTTACTGTTATTATAAACAGAGAAAAGCTTGGACTTGATATAAGAATGAGTGGGGAAAGACATGAGGACTATGTTCTTTGGCTTTCTATATTAAAAAAAGGTATTACTGCTTATGGTATCGACGAGGTTCTTGCTATGTATAGAAAATCAAGTACTTCTCTTAGCGGGAATAAGTTTAAGGCTGCTAAGTGGACTTGGAATATATATAGAAATATTGAAAAGATACCATTCCCAAAGGCTATTTATTATTTTATAAATTATGCTATAAATGGGATAAAAAAGAGTTAGGAGGGAAAGATTATGTATAGATATAAATTTACAATATTTACTCCTACATATAATAGAGAATATACGCTATCAAAGCTTTATGAAGATTTAAAAAAACAGACATACAATGACTTTGAGTGGTTGATAGTTGACGATGGAAGTACAGATAATACAGAGGAATTAGTAAAGAAATTTATAGACGAGGATGTCTTAGATATAAGATATATAAAGAAAGTAAATGGTGGAAAACATACCGCCATAAATACAGGTGTTAAAAATGCCAATGGAGAATTTTTCTTTATTGTAGATAGCGATGATGGACTTATGCCTAATTCAATGGATTTAGTTATCCAAGAGTGGAATAAGGTAGAAAATAAAGATGAGTTTTGTGGAGTTGTAGGGCTTTGTTCAAAAATGGAGGATGGAAAGACACTTGGAACAGAAATTCCTGATGAACATTTAATATGCCATTTTGCAGAGCTGTATTATAAATTTGGAGTAAAAGGTGATAAAACAATAGTATTTTTAACTGATATTCTAAAACAGTATCCTTTCCCAGATAGAGAAGGGATAAAATTCTTGCCAGAGAGCGTTGTTTGGTATGAAATATCTAAATATTATAAGGTTATATGTATAAATGAGCCAATGATAGTAAGAGAATACTTAGAAGATGGGCTTACAAGAAATATTCTTAAAAAGAGTGCATTAAAAGGAAGAGCATTAGAGTATTTATATCTTACAAATCAGAATACTTATCCATTTAAGGACTTCCCTTATATGTGGATAAAGAACTATATAAATTTGGCAAGATATTCATTATTATCAGATAGTAAGTATTTTAAAGAAATAAATAAGATAAGTGATAAATTTATGTATATATTATGTTTTCCACTAGGTTATTACAAATATTTAAGACAAAAGAAATTTGTTAAGGAATAAGTTTTAGTTTGAAAAAATAATATTGCTAATATATAAGGAGAGTATAACGTATGAATGAACCATTGGTATCAATAATAACTCCTGTATATAATGCAGAGCGGTTTTTAGAGGATACAATAAAATCGATACAGAAGCAGTCATATAAGAATTGGGAACTTGTTTTAGTGGACGACTGCTCAAAAGATAGTTCATCAGAAATAATAGAAAAATTCCAAAATAGTGATGATAGAATAAGATATATCAAATTAGAAAAGAATTCCGGAGCAGCTATTAGTAGAAACACTGGTATAAAAAACGCAAAAGGCAGATTTATAGCGTTTGTAGATAGCGATGATCTCTGGGAGGAAACTAAGTTAGAAAAACAGATTGAATATATGCTAAAGGAAAATATAGGTTTTTCCTTTACTTCATATAGATATATGAGAGAAAATGGAGAAAAAACTAATAAAATAGCAAGAGCTCCAAGAAAGATTGATTATGAAGGACTTTTAAAAAATACTATAATAGGATGTTCAACCGTAGTATTAGATAGAAAAATTATCGGTGATTTTGAGATGCCTCTAGTTAAGAGAGGACAGGACACTGCTACATGGTTGAAAATACTTAGAACAGAAAAGTACGCATATGGGATAGAGGAAGCATTAGTCAATTATAGAATAGTTGGAAACTCACTATCTAGCAACAAGATAAAAGCTCTTAAAAGAACATGGAATACTTATAGAAATGTTGAGGGATTAGGTCTATTTAAGAGTATGTATGTATTCTGTTTTTATGTAGTTAATGCTATAAGAAAGAGATTGTAGCGTTGTATTGATTGGGAGGCGAAATGATGAATATAGCAGTAGCAGGAACAGGATATGTTGGTCTTGTGACAGGTGCTTGTTTAGCTGAAAAAGGACATAATGTAGTCTGTGTCGATATAGATGAAAAAAAAGTAGAAAAAATGAAAGCTGGTTTTTCACCTATATACGAAGAAGGACTAGAGGAAATAATGCAGAGAAACTATAAAGAGGGAAGAATTGATTATACAACAGATTATAAATTTGCATATAAAAATTCTGATGTAATCTTTATAGCTGTAGGTACACCGGAAAGAAGAGATGGATCAGCAAATCTTGATTATATAAAAAAAGTTGCAGTTCAAATTTCTGAGAGTATAGAAAAAGATACATTAATAGTAATAAAATCTACAGTTCCAATAGGAACTAATGGAAAAATAGAACAATATATAAGAAAAAATATGGATAAAGATATTCATATAGAGTTAGCTTCTAATCCAGAGTTTTTAGCACAGGGGACAGCAGTTCACGATACTCTAAAAGCATCTAGAATTGTCATAGGTGTTGAAAGTAAATGGGCTGAGGAAATAATGAAGGAGATTTATTCTCCTTTTGAAATACCTATGATTATAACTGACAGAAATAGTGCTGAGATGATAAAATACGCATCAAATGACTTCTTAGCTTTAAAGATATCTTATATGAATGATATAGCGAACTTATGTGAGATAGTTGGAGCTAATGTTGAGGATGTTGCAAAAGGAATGAGCTACGACGATAGAATAGGTAGCAAGTTCTTGAGAGCTGGAATAGGATATGGTGGATCTTGTTTCCCTAAAGATACAAAGGCTCTTCACTGGTTATCAGCTCAGAATGGATATGAGTTAAAGACTGTTAGAGCAGCAATAGAGGTAAATGAACAGCAGAAACTAAAATTAGTTAGAGCTGCAGCTGAAAAAATAGAGTCATTTGAAGGAATGAAGGTAGCTGTACTAGGTCTTACATTTAAACCAGGAACAGATGATATGAGAGAATCTCCAGCGATACCCAATATAGAGTATCTTCTTGATAGGGGAGCTAATGTTTTTGCATTTGATCCAGTTGGAGTTGAGAATGCAAAGAAATTATTTGGAGATAAGGTTGTTTACACAAAAACAGTCAAGGAAGCTTTAAAAGATGCGAAATTATGTTTTATAATGACTGAGTGGCAAGAAATTAAAGAACTTACTCCAGAAGATTTTAAAGAAAATATGTCAGATGTACTAGTGTATGATGGAAGAAACTGTTATCTTCCTGAAACTATGAGAAATGCAGGGATAGAATACCATTCAATAGGTAGATAAATAGATAAAATAGAGGTGTTTCAAAAGATGAGTTTATATAAAGATATACTTAGTGGAAATGAAAAAATATCAGTTGTTGGACTAGGTTATGTTGGTATTCCATTGGCAGTTGAATTTGCGCGTCATGCATCTGTTATAGGATTTGATATAAATAAAGAAAAAATAAAACTTTATGAAAAAGGAATAGATCCAACTGAAGAAATAGGGGATGAGGAAGTAAAAAATACGACTGTCAAATTTACTTCAAATGAGGAAGATTTAAAAGATGCAAAATTTCATATAGTTGCAGTACCTACTCCAATAAATCAAGATAAAACGCCCGATTTAAAGCCAGTTATAGGGGCAACAGAAGCAATAGCAAGAAATCTTGCTAAAGGATCAATAATAGTTTATGAGTCTACAGTTTACCCAGGAACTACTGAAGAAATTTGCATACCAATTCTTGAAGAAATATCTGGATTAAAATATATGGAAGATTTTAAAGTTGGATATTCACCAGAAAGAATAAATCCAGGAGATAAAGTTAATAGACTTACAACTATAATGAAAATAGTTTCTGGATGTGATGAGGAAACACTTGAAGAAGTTGCAAATATATACTCAATAGTAGTAGAAGCGGGTGTTTATAGAGCTGAGAGTATAAAAGTAGCAGAGGCTGCTAAGGTGATAGAAAATTCTCAGAGAGATATAAACATAGCATTTATGAATGAGATAGCTATGGTATTCAATGAAATGGATATAGATACGAAGGCTGTTTTAGAAGCAGCTGGAACAAAATGGAACTTTTTAAAATTTACTCCAGGTTTAGTTGGAGGACATTGTATAGGAGTTGACCCATACTATTTCATCTACAAAGCAGAAGAATTAGGGTATCATTCACAGATAATATCAGCAGGTAGAAGAATAAATGATGGTATGGCTGAATTTATCGTTTCTAATACTGTAAAAGAAATGATAAAAGCAGATAGAAAAGTAAAAGGTGCAAAAGTTTTAGTTATGGGCATAACATTTAAAGAAAATTGCCCAGATACAAGAAATAGTAAAGTTGCAGATATAATAACTGGACTTGAAGATTATGGAATGGAAGTAAAAGTATATGATCCGATTGCAGATAAAAATGATGCAATCAAGTTCTACGGCGTAGATATGATAACAGAAGTAGAATTAAACGATTTTGATTGTATAGTATCTGCTGTTAATCATAGTGTATTTGGGCGATTCTCATTAGATGAAATTAAAGAAATGGAAAATGATAAAGGTGGAAAAGTCCTTATAGATATAAAAGGAATATACAATGCAAAAGAAGCAGTAGAAAAAGGATTTGCATATTGGAGATTATAATTAGGAGGAGAAGATATGAGAGTATTACATATATGCTCCTATTATATCACTTCTAAACTTTATAAAAACTTGATAGAAAATTTAGCGGAAACAGGTATATATAGTAGAGTGTATATACCTGTTTCTTCTAATGATATGATAAATAAGTTTGTAGGTGAAGAAAGTGATATGACGGAGTATTTATATTCTAAGTGTTTTAATAAGTTTGACAGAGTTAGTTTTAGATGGAAAAATAAAAAGATATATTCTGATTTGAATAATAATATTAAGCTTGATGATGTAGATATAACACATGCGCACTCATTATTTGTAAACGGATATGTGTCATATAGATTAAAAAAAGACAGGGGCATAGATTACATTGTCGCTGTTAGAAACACAGATGTTAATACATTCTTTAAGAAAGTTAAACATCTTAGACCTGTAGGCGTTGAAATAATGAAAAATGCTAAGCAGGTCATTTTCTTATCTGAAAGATACAAAAATGACGTCATAAATGAATATGTTCCAGAGGAATTAAGAAAAGATATTTTTGATAAATCTGTAGTTATTCCAAATGGAGTGGATAGCTTCTGGATAGAAAATGAAACAATAGATAAAGAAAAAATAATTGATAAAAACAATATCAAATTAGTATTTACTGGAAAATTAGATAAAAATAAAAATATTTATACTTCAATAGATGCTGTTAAAAAGTTAAATGAAGAAGGTGTAAATACTACACTAGATTTAATAGGTGATGGTCCAGAAAGAGAAAATATAAAAAAATACGCAGAGGAAAATGTACCAGGCAAGGTAAAACTTCTTGGATTTATGGATAAAACAAAAATAATAGATGTTTATAGAGATAGCGATATATTTGTTATGCCATCTAAATTTGAAACATTTGGTCTAGTTTATGCTGAGGCATTGACGCAGGGTCTACATTTGATATACACTAAAGGACAGGGGTTTGATGGCTACTTTGCAGACGGAACTGTTGGTTATAGTGTACAATATAACGATTCAGAGGAAATAAAAAATAGAATAAAAAATATAGTTGATGGTAAGATTGAAAAGCTATCAAACTATAAAGAAAATATCCTAAATGATTTCGATTGGAAAAATGTAGCTGAAAGATACAAAAAAATATACTCTAAATAGAGGGGATAATGTAGATGAAGATACTATATATTGTCAATATGGATGAGAATAATAAAAAAGGTCTTTTTATGGCTACACATGAAAAGATAAAAGCAATAATGAAAAATCATCCGGAGAACGAATATAAAGTAATATCTGTACAGTTTAAAGATACTGGTATTTTTAGAATAGCTAAAAAATTAGCTGGCAAGCACACATACGATAAAAGTAGCGATGGATTCGAGCTTGACGGTATAAAATACAAAAAAGTATATTTGAGTATAGATATGAAGAGCAAAAAAGCTGAAAAGCTAGAAAATGATAAAGATAGATTTGTAGAATTTTTTGATGCGTGTAAATCAGATATAGAAGAATGTGATATGCTTAGCTGCCATTGGGGGTATCCTCATGGTAGAATTGCGTATTGGATAAATAAGGATTTTAAAAAGCCATATATCGTAACTTACCATGGAAGTGATGTACATACTATGCCATTTGAGAATGAGCATATAAAAACAAAGATACTTCAGATAATGGAAAATGCTAAACAGAATATATTTGTAAGTAAGAAGCTTATGGATACTGCTAGAGAGCTAGGGTATACAGGAGATAACTGTACCGCATCGAGAAATGGTGTAAACACTAAAAACTTCTATATAGTATCTGATACAGAAAAAAATTCTATAAAAGAAAAATACAACATATCTGGAAAGAATGTAGGATTTGTAGGAGCAATAAATAAGATAAAAAGAGCTGATAAATTTGCTGAGATATTTGATAAGATAAAGCAGCTTGATTCAAATAATAAATATACATTCACAGTTGTAGGGGATGGAACTTTAAGAACTCAGGTAGAAAAAGAATGTAAAGAAAAAGGTTTAAAGGTTGTATTTACGGGAAATCAAGATGTAGATATGGTTAGAAATTTGATGAATACAATGGATGTTATGATAATTCCAAGTAGAAGAGAGGGGTTTGGCTGCGTTATAACTGAAGCAAATGCGTGTGGTGTGCCTGTTGTAGGTAGTGATGCAGGTGGAATTTCTGAAGCTATTGGGATAAAAGAAAATATTGTAGCTGATGGTGATGATTTTGAAAAGAGAATAGCTAAAAGAGTTATTGAGGTGTTAAACTCTGAAAATGATAAGGAATCTCTTTCAAAATATACTTTAGAGAATTTCTCTTGGGATAAAATAGCAGAAGATGAAGCCTCTTTTTATAGAGAGGGGGATATAAGATAAATGGGTAAGGTAGCAAAAGCAACCGTATCTCTAATGATTGTCACAATGCTTTCAAAGATATTAGGATTTGGAAGGGAATTAGTACTTGGTGCATTATACGGTGCGACTGTATATAGTGATGTATTTATAGCAGCATCAAACATACCCAAAGTTCTATTTACACTAGTTGCTACAGCGCTTGCGACGACATTTATACCTCTTTACTACGAAAATTTAAGAAAGGGTGGAGAAGAAAAGGCACTTAGATTCTCAAATAATATACTAAACATAACTATAATACTTGGAATAATACTATCTACTATTTCATTTATATTTGCAGAGACTATAGTAAAAATATTTGCTATGGGATTTAAAGGTGAAACATTTAGACAGGCAGTATTATTTACAAGGATAATAATATTTGGCGCGATATTTACAGGTCTAAGCGATATAATGAAGTCTTACCTTCAATCAAAGGGTAGCTTTACTATACCAGGGCTTATAGGATTGCCATACAATATTATACTAATAACAGCTATGATACTTAGTGTATTACTTGATAATATTTACATACTTCCTGTTGGAGCATTGTTTGCGATGGCGAGCCAGTTCTTATTCCAGGTGCCGTTTGCGTATAAGAAAGGTTACAAATACAGACTGTTTGTAGATTTTAAAGATGAGTATGTAAAGAAGATGCTTATACTTGTAGCTCCAATAGTAGTTGGGGTTGCAGTAGATCAGATAAATATAATGGTGGATAAGACGTTAGCTTCTACACTTGTAGAGGGAAGTATATCGGCGTTAAACTATGCGGATAGATTAAAAGGTTTTGTAACTGGAATGTTTATAGCGTCGATATCTGCAGTTGTATATCCTCAGTTTTCGAGATTATCTGCATTGGTGGATAGAACAGAGTTTTTTGAGTTTATTAGAAAAAGTATCAACTCTGTAATAATTATAATAATGCCTATGACAGTAGGAGCAATGGTTTTATCAGAGCCAATAGTTAGAATACTCTTCCAGAGAGGTGCTTTTGATACTAGAGCTACACAGATGACGGCTGTGGCGCTTATATTCTATTCTATAGGGCTTATAGGTGTTGGGCTTAGAGATATTCTTACAAAGATATTTTACTCTGTGCAGGATACAAAGACACCTATGATAAATGCTACAATAGCAGTTGTCATGAATATATGCATGAATCTTTTATTTATAAAGTACTTAAAACATGCAGGGCTTGCACTTGCAACTAGCTTATCATCTATTATATGTATTACATTGCTATTTAGAAGTCTAAAGAAAAAAATTGGCGATTTTGGTCAAAGAAAGATTATCATAGTGTTTTTAAAGACAACTTTTTCTGCAATTATAATGGGGGGAGTAGCGAGATTTGTATATAAGGTTATATTTGGAGCTCTAGGTGCAGGTTTTATTATGGAAGTTATAGCTTTAGGTACTGCTATAATAGTAGGTGCTGGTGTTTACGCACTTCTTATAATACTACTTAGAGTAGAAGAGGTTTCTATGATAACAGATATAGTGAAAAAGAAACTCAAACGAAAATAAATGTAAATTGTTACAGATTGTAACAAATATATACAAGTTGTTTGTTGTATGTTAGAAAATAGGCTAAAATTTAAAATAAAAACAAAATAGAAACAAAATAGTAACAAAAAAATATTATTATAGTAAAATAAAGTGTAAAAAAGGCTGGATTTATTAAAAAATCTAGTCTTTTTTTTGTAGATTTAACAAAAATAGCATAGAAGGTTGACATAATAATACAAAAATGATATATTTAATAACTGTAAGGCTTAAAAAAATACAATGAATTTTGGGATAAATTTCAAATTGTTACTATTTTAAATGTTGGAATTTCAATGGTTACAACAAAGGTAACAACAAAAATAACAAAAAAGTTACAGAAATGTTACAAAAAAGCTTGTCTAATGTAACAAGCTATGATAGAATAAAAAATGTAGAATTTAGAAGGTTTAAATTTACTACATTAACCACTAACTAATTTAAGAGAAATCAGGAGGGCGATTAATGCATTCGTTAAATATAAACAAAAAAATATCTAAAATAATGGCAGCAGTAATAATAGCTGGATCACTAACAGCATTTGCTGGAAATAATACAGTAATGGCAGATGAAATATCTGACATAGCAGTAGTTTCTGAAACTACAGAAACAAGAGCTGCAGCTAAAAATGGTTTTGTTAAAGAGGGTAACAAAACTTTCTACTATAAAAATGGAGCAAAAGTAAAAGGCTGGGTAGAAGCAAATGGAGAAAAATATTACTTCATGAATAACTTCGAAATGGCTCAGTCAAGATATAGAACAATAAAAGATGTTGATTACTTCTTCAAAGCTGATGGAACATTAGCTGCTAACGAAGTAGTTAAAACGACTGATGGAATATTTAGATTTAATGCTGATGGAACAAAAGTTGCAAACGAAAAATATGCAGAAGTTGTAAACTGTGACTTTTTAACTATAAGAGCTGCATCTAATGCAAAAGCAGAAGAAAAAGGAAAATTAAATCCTGGGACACTTATAAAAATAACAGGTGAAGCAAATGGATGGAATAGAATAGAAACAGCAGATGGTGAAAAAGGATGGGTAAATGCAGGTTATCTTAACTACAATGAACCAGTAAATGCTAAAGTTCAGAAAGTAATATCTGTAGCAAAAGCTCAGATGGGTAAACCATATAGATGGGGAGCAACTGGACCAAGCTCATTTGACTGTTCAGGATTAATGCAGTATGCATTCAAAAATGGTGCTGGGGTATCACTTCCAAGAGTATCAAGAGATCAGGCAAATGTTGGTAAAAAAGTTTCAAAAGCTGAATTACAGCCAGGAGATTTAGTATTCTTCGCTAAAGGTGGAAGAATACACCACGTTGGAATGTACTTAGGAAACGATCAGTACATACATGCACCACAGACTGGTGATGTTGTTAAAATAAGCAAATTATCATCAAGAACTTTATATACTGCAAGAAGAGTTATACAGTAATTAAGAAGATGATTATAGGACGTTTAAAACGTCCTTTTTTTACGTAATAAATACAGTTTATATATAAATAAAAAGAAAAAGGACGTCTGTAAGG
>SAMEA3387476__coassemble_1168_pt1 | contig 37357 bp, 30 predicted proteins | sample SAMEA3387476__metabat2_low_PE_029 | metagenome-assembled genome bin SAMEA3387476 (sample SAMEA3387476) | Felis catus | biome: Faeces | place: United Kingdom | collected 2012
ATACTTTGAAATGTGTTACAAAAGCTATGGGGCGCTGAGGACTGGAGAGCAAATAATTGTGATTACTCGCTTAAAAAGGCCGTTGCATTAATTGCAACAGCCTCATCTTTTTAGTAATTCCAGATATACTTTCCTCTTTCTCCTGTTCCATAGAAATCAGCAAAAGTTATGTCAAAAATATTATCTTTAAAATCTACATCTATCTCATTCTTAATGATATACTGCCAAATTCCTGAATGAGAAATATCACCCTGAAGAAGAATTCCCTTAAGCTTGCCATCTCTAACAACTGCCTTCTTGTAGTTCTTAGAATCTTCCTGCTCTACAACCTTGTCCCCTTCCTCTTCTCTTATATTTCCAAGACAAAGAGTAACTAGTCCGTAGAAGTTCATAGTATTCTTCATAGCAAATCTATCTTCGTATTTTTCCGCCATACCAGTCATATTTCTAGCTGCAGTTTTTCCCTGCTTCATAGCATTTGGCCATATTCCAGAAATACCTGCAACATCTCCTGCTGCATAAACATCGTCAACACTAGTTTTCATAAAGTCGTCTACAACAATCCCTCTGTCTACTTCTACATTGCTTCCTTCTAAAAATCCTACTGCTGGTCTAACCCCAGCTGCAACGATTATCATATCGCAAGCAACTGTTTCTCCTGTATCAAATGTAACTGCGTGAATCTTTCCGTCCTCAGAGCACTCAGCCTTATCAGCTTTGCATCCAAGATAGAATTTTGCACCTGCTTCTTCAAATTTTCTCTGGTATTCCTCAGCTGCATGTGGATTTAACTGAACAGGAAGTATACTAGGAGCCATTTCGACTATTGTTACATCCTTACCTCTTTCAAGAAGTCCATGTGCAGCATCAAGCCCAACAAGACCTGATCCAACGATAAGTATCTTTTCTGATTCCTCAGCCATCTTATCTATTGCCTGAGCATCTCTTAAATGTCTAAGCCCAAACACATTAGATGCCTTTCTAAAATCTCCAACCGGTGGTATGAAACTATTTGCACCTGTTGCAATTAGAAGCTTATCGTATTTTACAACATCACCGTCTAAAAGGACAACTTCCTTATTAGCTGTGTCTATTTTATCAACTCCAACCTTTTTCCAGTCTATATTGTTTACTTCGAAAAAGTCTTCACTTGTGAAGTTTAGAGTCTTTTCATCTCTCTCATGTGATATATATTTATGTAGCATACAACGAGAGTGTACAAACTGATCTTCTGAAACCATTGTAATCTCAGAGCATTTGTCTAATTTTCTTAATTCTTCAGCTGCTGTAATACCTGCAGCCCCTACACCGATAATTACATACTTCACAGATTACACCTCCTCTACATGAATTGCTTTTTTAGGACATGATTTTACGCAACTTGGCTCTCCACCATGCTCTAAGCAGAAATCACATTTTATAACTTTTGTCTTAGTTATTCTGTCTGGTTTTAATACACCAAATGGACAGTTCATTACACACATAAAGCAAGAACCACATCTTTTTTCATCGTATGTAACAAGTCCTGAGTCTGGGTCTTTTTTAAGAGCACCACTCATGCAAGACATCACACATTCTGGTTCATCACAATGTCTGCAGAATATTGGACGATAATTTCCTTTTTCGTCTTTATATATAAAGTTTCTTGATTCATTTTCTGGGTCAAGAAGGTTTAGTGTATATACATCGCCTTCATCTTTTCTGTGAGCCTGCATACATGCTACTGAGCAGTTTTTGCATCCATCACATTTTTCGTAGTCTACAATTATTCTTTTCATATAGGCGCCCTCCTTAGATATTAAGTGCAGCACGTTTTTCTTCTATAATTTTTTCAAGAATATCAGCTGTTTCTTTTGCATCTGGGTTTATTATTACCTGTCCACCTGTTAACTGTTTCATATCTTCAGTTAATACTTTTACCGCTACATCACTTCCTGTTACAAATGGAGGTAATCCTAAGTGTAGTGGTAATCCTAAAGCAAGTCCGAAGCATCCATCAGCAAGTGCCTGTTCTTCTAGCCACTGAGCTGCTGATAATACAAGTGGTAACTGAGGTAAATCTATACCTATAGCTTCAGCTAATTCTGTAGCTACTATTTCTAGTCTTCCTATTGCTAGACATGGACCAAAGTTTAATACTGGTGGTATTCCTAAAGATTCACATACTTTTCTTAGTTTTGGTCCAGCGTATTTAGCAGCTTCTGGATTCATAAATCCGCAGTTTTCTATTCCTCCTGAAGAACATCCAGCAGTTAAAACTATTATATCTCTTGATATTAATTCTTTAACTAAATCAACACTTAAAACATCGTGTCCTCCAGCAGTTAAGTTTGAACATCCAACTACTCCTGCAACACCTTTTATTTCTCCAGCTACTAATAAGTCTATAAGTGGTTTCCAGTTTCCACCTAAGAAGTCTTTTAATGAACCTTCACTTACACCAGTTAGTGCATTGTCGAATCCATGATCTTCAAATAAGTTTAATTCAACATTTCCTCTTCTTGATGTATAAGATTCTATTATTTTGTCTATTATTTCTTCTGAAACAGCTTCTCTGTTTTCGAAGTCGAATTCTTTTAATTCTGCATTTGCTTTTTTAGCAACGCTATCTATACATATCTGTTTTATTTTTAATTCGTCGCATATTGGCTCGATTCCTGGAAGTGTACAGTTGAATTCTGATATAACTGCATCTATTGCACCAGTTGCAAGTATTGCTTCACTTGTGTAGTTGTTTCCAGCGTGTCCATCGAATATATCTTCATAATGAGCACCTCTTAGCTGTAAGTCCTGTCCAACACAAGTACATCCAACTAATTTGAATCCTTTTGCTCCAACTGCCTCAGCTTTTTTAACAACATCTTCTTCAGTTAATCTCTTCTGAAGGTATGTGAACATTGAGTGCTGATGTCCAGTTATCATTATGTTTATGTAATCAGGGTTTACGACTCTCATTCCTACAGGAGCAAGTCTTATTTCTGGCTCTCCTAAAACTATATCGTTTAGTAGGTTTGTAAGAGTTAATCCGTATATACCTGTTGAAATTCCTAGTTTTAAGCAGTCTTTTAACATATCAACTGGGTCTGAGTTTAAGTTTGTTGAACATTTTACAACACCATGACATACTTCTGATTTTGCCCCACCAGGTAGTATTCCAAGTTCTTTCCAGTTTTCATATCTTGGAGCATAAGCCATTTTTTTGATTAATTTCATTTCTTCAAATTCAGGAAGATATAAATCAGCTAATACAGCATCTGCAACCATTTCTGCTCTTTTGTGCATATCTTCTTCATGTATTTCAAATATATCTGCTAATTTGTTTAACGCATTTATTCCTTTTATTTCGCCTTTTTTCTGAGCTACGTCTTTTACGTTTCTCGCTGTATTTTCAACAACGTGTATGTAGCATCCAGATCCTGATGCAACTGCTCTTAAAAAGTTTCTTGTAACTATTGTGTCTGCATTTGCTCCACATATCCCTCTTGGAGACTCTGGAGTTATTCTACAAGGACCATTTGAACATAGTCTACAGCAAACTCCCTGTAAACCGAATCCACATTTAGTTTTCTGAGTGTCTACTCTGTGATGAGATGTTTCAAATGGAAGATTTCTGATGTAACCTTCTAAAGGTTTGTCTGCACTTTTACATGTATTACAGCCATAGCATTTATGATTCATAATTTTACCTCCTGATATTGGAAATTAATTTTTTTAATTATTTTTTTCTTGTTTTTGTTTTTAAATTGTTTTTAATTTAAAAATTTATTATTGCTTCGATTAAAAACTTGATGAATTTTGTTATTTTGTTTGACGCCTTATTTGCCAATTTGCATTTTTTAAAATTTTAGTTTGTTTTTTATTTGGACTATTTTAGTCCACTTTAATTCTAAAAATTTTTTAGCTTGAAGTTATACAAGCTTTTTTTATTTTTTATAATGCAAAATTTAACTTTTTAATACTCTTTTTTACAATATACTTTTTCTACTATCGAAGTCTTTAGACTTACATTCAAAGTTTCTATCCTCTAATATTTCTTCAAGACTTCTTCTCTTTAGCAGCATTTCTACCTGATTTTGGATATATATTAGTTCTTTATGTACTTTGCACATCCCATTTGAACCATTTCTGTTGCAGAAGCTGTGTATGCACTCCATAACAGCAAAATCTGGATCAACTGCGATTATTACATCGTACAGAGTTAGTTCGTTTAGGTCTTTTTTTAAACTATATCCTCCATTTGCTCCTCTTTTTATCTCTACTATCTCGCTCTTTGCAAGCTTTTTGATAATCTTGTAAGCAAATGCCTCTGGTAGTAATTCTCTTTCGCATATTGTTTTAATTGTTAATTTTTCTTCGTCTTTTAGCGCTCTAACAATTCTTATTGCGTAGTCGCTTTCCCTTGTAAATAACATTTTCCATCACCTACTATGTCTTAATCTTATCAAACTAGATAATTTTTGTCAACATTATTTTGTTAAAAAATATATAATCTATAAGCTTGTACTTTTGTAGTGAAAAAATAAATAGGTAACCTCCTCTCCGGGCAATCAAGTTGCATCGTCGAGTAAGCTTACCTATTTAAATTTTTTCATTCACCATAAATACTATGCTTATATGATTATATATAACTTTTAACAAAATTGTTGACTGCAAATTTACGTGGTTGGTAAATTTGCTTGTTGTTAGTATTTCGTTTGTAGTTTTTTATCATAGGTATATTTATTTTTAGTTATGTGGTTGGCTATCGTTTATTTTTAGTATCTTAGGTAATCGTCGTATTTTATTATGTCTTCGTGTTCGATGAATACTCTTGGTATTCTTCTTGAGATGTTGCACATTATTTCGTGTGATATTGTTCCACAGTCTTCAGCGAATTCACTTATGCTCGCTCCACCTTTTCCAAATACTACAGCTTCATCTCCAACTTTTATGTCGTCGTCCATTCCTATTTTTATCATGCACTGATCCATACATATTCTTCCAACTACTTCATAGTCTTTTCCGTTTATGCAAACTTTTGGATTTTTTCTTCCTCTTACAAATCCATCTGCATATCCTATTGCAAGTGTAGCAATTCTTTCTTTTTCCTTAGCTTCGTAAGTGCATCCGTAGCTTATTTTTTCGCCAGGCTCTATTGTTTTTATGTGAGAAACTCTAGTTTTTATAGTCATTACAGGCTCAACAGGTACTCTTTCTTTCATAATATCATCTGAAGGATAGCATCCATACATGATTATCCCCGCTCTTACCATGTCGAATTTTAAATCGTCGCAATCCACTATAGCTGCACTATTTGCCGCATGAACTAGTGGCACTTCAACGCCTTCTTCTTTTAATCTATTTAACATATATTTGAATTTTTCGCCCTGCATTTCTGTAAAACTCTTGTCAACTTCATCAGCTGCTGCAAAATGAGTAAATATCCCTTTAATACTAATTCTATCCATTTCGCTTATTTCTTTAATCTGCTGAACAGACTCCTCAGTAACCTTAAATCCAAGTCTATTCATACCAGTATCTATCTTTATATGAACCTTCGCATCCATTTCTAAATCTTCTGCAGCTTTATTTAACTTCACAGCGTCCTCCATAGAATAAACAGTAAACATAACATCATTTCTGATTATATCTCTGTATCTCTGCTCTGGAGTATATCCAAGTATCAGAATTGGAAGATCTAACCCCTTTCTTCTAAGCTCCATAGCCTCCTCAGCTCTAGAAACTGCAAGATACTCAACATCATTTTCCTCTAAAGTCTTTGCAATCTCAACAGAACCATGCCCATAAGCATCTGCCTTAACGATACCACAAATCTTTTCCCCGTTATTTAAAACCTTTCTAATACTTTCTAAATTTCTCTTAAAAGCATCTAAATCTATCTCTGCCCAAGCAACCGCCTTAATTCTACTCTTATCTATCATCTCTGACATACCCCCAGTCTAAACTAATATATATATCTAAAAGTCTTATTTTCTAATCTATCTAAATAACCTCATTCCTTAAAAAACACAACAATTAATAATTTTACATGTCTATAAACTAAACTCTCAACACATAAAATCAAAAATCGCTTAATAAACTATATACTAATATAAATTACTTTACCGCATAAAAAAAGAACCACACTGCATTAGTTTTTGACACACTACGGTTCCATCTTTTCCATATATCAAACAGTATAGAAAACTGCTACGAAATAACTAAAAGATTAGTATTTAGGGCTTTTAAAATTTTTTCTTAGAGCTTTCTCTTTTGATTGTGATTATAAACAAATACCGCTCGACAATCTGCAGTCGATTTCGACTTTAGCTTCGAGCGGAGCTCGAACTAGAAGAAAGAAATCGACGAAGCCTGGAGAGCGTATTGTTTATAATTGCAAGCATAAAAAGAGAGGCTCTTGAAAAAATTCAAAAGCCCCTACAAATACTAATCTTCAGTTATTTCGTATCCATGTTTTCTATACTGCTCAACTATTTCACTCCATAGTTCTTCTATTCCAGTTTTTTTAGATGAAGATACAGGTATTATCTTTTCATCCTTTTCTAACTGAAGTTTCTTTCTTATAACGCTTAAATGTTTTAAATACTGTCCTCTTGATATCTTATCTGCTTTTGTCGCAACAACAACGCAATCATATCCGTAGTATTTTATCCAATCGTACATCATCTTATCATCTGCTGTAGGTTCGTGTCTTATATCTACAAGAAGGAATATAGCACAAAGCTCGTCCCTATCCTGAAGATATCTCTCCATTACCTGTCCCCACTTATCCTTTTCAGACTTAGCAACCTTTGCATATCCATACCCTGGTAAATCGACAAAGAAGAACTCCTTATTTATTAAATAGAAGTTTATAGTTCTTGTCTTACCTGGTGTAGAACTTGTTCTAGCGAAATTTCTTCTGTTAAGTAAAGCATTTGTAAGTGATGATTTACCAACATTAGATCTCCCAGCTAGTGCTATCTCAGGTATCCCATCTGTAGGATACTGGTGTCTATGAACTGCACTCATTGTTATCTCTGAGCTTCTTATTTTCATTCTCTCACCTCTCTATATTAACGCTTCTTTTAAAACATCGTCCATTGTTTCAACCAATACGAATTCCATATCAGCTTTTACATTTTCTGGTATTTCGTCTAAATCAGCCTCACATTCTACTGGAAGAAGTGCTTTTTTCACTCCTGCTCTATGTGCTGCTAATAATTTTTCCTTAACTCCACCAACAGGAAGTACTCTACCTCTTAGAGTTATTTCACCAGTCATAGCTATATCTCCTGGTACTCCTCTACCTGTAAGTGCTGATATTACAGCAAGAGCCATAGTTATACCAGCTGAAGGACCATCTTTTGGTGTAGCTCCTTCTGGTAAATGTATGTGTATATCTGTATTTTTGTAGAATTCTGGATCTATTCCTAGTTCATCAGCTCTAGATCTTATGTATGATATACCAGCTCTAGCTGACTCTTTCATAACATCTCCTAGCTGACCTGTAAGTACTATTTCTCCCTTACCTTTAAGCACGTTTACCTCTACTTCAAGAGTAACTCCACCTACTTCTGTCCAAGCAAGACCAGTTACAAGACCTACTCTTGGCTCATCTTTAGCTAAATCATATTTGAATATTTCTTTACCTAAGAATTCCTGAAGGTCTTCCATCTTAACATCGTATCCTTCTAAGCTTGGATCTTCAACGTATTTCTTAGCTACTTTTCTACAAACTTTTCCTATTGTTCTTTCTAATGTTCTAACACCTGCTTCTCTAGTGTATGAATTTATTAATTTTCTCATAACATCTTCGTCCATTGTAACGAATCCTTCAGCAAGCGCATTTTCTTTTATCTGTTTTGGAAGAAGGTATTTCTGAGCTATATTTAATTTTTCTTCTTCTATATATCCAGAAATTCTTATAACTTCCATTCTGTCTAATAATGGTCTAGGCACTGTATCTAAAGTATTTGCAGTTGTTATAAATAGTACCTTTGATAGATCAAAAGGTATTTCCATATAATGGTCTACAAATCCTTTGTTCTGTTCAGGGTCTAATACTTCTAGCATTGCTGAAGCTGGATCTCCTTTATAATCAGATGCCATTTTATCTATTTCATCTAGTAAGAATACTGGATTCTTGCTGCCAGCTTCTTTCATTCCATTTATTATTCTACCTGGAATTGCACCTACATAAGTTCTTCTGTGTCCTCTTATTTCAGCTTCATCTCTAACCCCACCAAGAGAAAGTCTAGTATATTTTCTTCCTAATGCTTTAGCTACAGACTTAACTATAGATGTTTTACCAACACCTGGAGGTCCAACAAGACAGATTATTGGCCCTTTTGGAGATTTAGATAATTTTCTTACTGATAAATATTCAAGTATTCTTTCCTTAACCTTATCTAGCCCGTAGTGTTCTTTATTTAATATCTCTTCTGCTTTTTTAACATCTAATTTTTCTTTTGTTTCCTTATTCCAAGGAAGTGAGAATATCATATCTAAATAGTTTCTACTAACTGCTGAATCAGGTGAAGATGGACTCATTCTAGCAAATTTTTCTATTTCTTTAGATATTTTTTCTTTTGTTTCCTTTGGTGCTTTTAGAGTTTTTAATTTTTTTCTATATTTTTCAGCATCAGATGATGTATCCTCATCTTCTCCAAGCTCTTTCTGAATAGCTCTTAACTGTTCTCTTAAGTAGTATTCTTTCTGAATTTTGCTCATCTGTTTTTTTACTCTTAAAGCTATTTTTTTCTCTATCTTCATTATTTCTACTTCTTCTAATATGATAGAGTACATTAATTCTAGTCTTTTCTTAACATCGAATTCTTCTATTATTTCCTGCTTTTTATCATTTTTTAGATATATATTAGCAGCTATTGTATCCACTAATCTTCCGTAATCGTCTATTTCTGAAAGACTTATTAATATCTCAGGAGACATTTTGTTTCCTATATTTATATAGTCTTCAAAAGCAGCCATTAAACTTCTAACTAGCGCCTGTATTTCTTTTGCTTCTTCTTCATTTTCAGCAGTTTCAGTTTCGTCATCCTTAACCTCTACCACTTCTTCTACTACAGCTTTAAAGTATCCTTCTTCTTTATCTACGCTTTTGATTGTAGCTCTAGTAACCCCTTCTACAAGTACTCTAACAGCATCTCCAGGTAATTTTATCATCTGTTTAATATTTGCTATAGTACCTACTTTGTAGAAATCATCCTCATCTGGATCGTCTATTTCTGGATCCTTCTGTGTAGTAAGGAATATAACCTCATCATTCATCATAGCTTCTTCTAATGCATTTAGAGATATTTCCCTACCTATATCAAAATTTAATACCATATATGGAAAGATTGTTAATCCTCTAAGAGGTATTACTGGTAATTCACGTTCTATTTTAGTATTTTTATTACTCATATTCAGCCCTCATCTCCTTTTTTAAGAATTTTACTGCTTTTTCTATTATATCTTTACAGATATTAATTTTCAACCGAAAATATTTTAAATTTTATCATTTAATAGATTATTATATCCTTATCTCGGTTTATTTGCAATTATTATTTTTACTATCACGCCTCTATTTATTATTATACCCTATTTAGTGTCATAAATTACAATAAATAGATTAAAATCATTTTATTTAGATAACTTTTGTAATTTTAAAAATAATATTAACTTATATATTATATGTTATAATAGAAATTGATTTGAAATTAAAAAAAAATTAAATCTATTTTTACAAGGAGGATTAAAATGCTCAAACTTTTTTTAACATTTTTTAAAATTGGTGCATTTACTTTCGGCGGAGGTTACGCTATGGTTCCTCTAATCCAAGACGAGCTTGTAAAGAAACAAAAATTAGTCAGCGAGGAAGAATTTTTGGACTATCTTTCTATAGCTCAAAGCTATCCCGGTGTTTTAGCGGCAAATATTTCTATACTTTTAGGCTATAGAATAAACGGCATAAAAGGTGTATTAGTCTGCATATTAGGTGCAACTATGCCATCATTCTGTATAGTTATAGCTTTAGCGTATTTATATTTTGCTAATTCTTCTTCTAAAATACTCGATGGTTTCTTTAGAGGAGTCAACCCAGTTGTTATCGCACTTATATTATACTCATTCATAAAAATGCTAGAAAAACTTCCAAAAACTAAAAGAAATATTATTTTCTTAGTAGTTTCTTTTGTGGCTGTAGCATTCTTAAATATAAGTCCAATATATTTAATACTATTAGGAGGTGTATATAGCTTATGTCTAAAATAATACTTCTTTTCCTAATATTCTTAAAGATTGGGGCATTCAGTTTTGGTGGTGGCTATGCAATGCTTCCATTTATACAGCAGGAATTTATCAATAAATACCACTTCATAACTAACCAGGAATTTTTAGACTTGCTTGCAATTTCTCAGTCAACTCCTGGACCAATAGCGATAAACAGTGCTACATTTGTTGGCTTTAAAACTGCAGGTTTCTGGGGATCACTTGCTGCATCTGTTGGGGTTGTAATATTCTCACTTGTTGGACTTACAATTATATCTCACTTATTGGATAAGTTTAAGGACAATAAAAAGGTAGAAAACTTGCTTACAGTATTAAGACCTATAACTCTAGGTTTTATACTTGCAGCTGCTGTGTCTTCTGGTAAAGAAATTACTTGGGGGGCATATGATATAATCGCATTCTTAGTTGCGTTATATTTATTAAAAAAAGAAAAAGTTGGATCAATAGCCATAGTATTCATATTTGGAGCAATAGGTATATTGATGGCCTTATTTTAAACTCTAGATGAATATAGAATTTTTTCTAAAAATAAGTAAGCTTAAAAAAGAGTGTTCAAGAGAATTCGACTCCTGGCTTCGAGCTTTTTCCTATATAAGCATTAGCTTTACAAGCATAATGCTCATAGGAAAAAAAGCTCTGCAGATAGTCGTTTTCATTTCTCTTGAACACTCTATTATTTTACCATTATTACTCTTTTAGAAAAAATTCTATATTCATCACTATCTATATTTTAAAAAATACCACCAATAGATTAACCTTTGATACTTCTTATATCCATTTTATAAACTGCCATTATTTTTATCTTTTAAAAATATAACTCTCTACTCAACTTTGGTTCAGAAAATTTTATATGCTGACACAAATGTAAGAAATGTCATATTTTTTAATGGCATCTCTCTTTTTTATGTTTGCTAACTTTTTAAAATTTTTATTTGTATTTTTCTGAAATGTTAACTTACTTTTGGAATTTGTACGATGCTAGTCCTATATTCAACAATCTTCAGAACTTTGCATCCTTTTGTTAGCTTGATAAAGCTAACGCTTTGAAAGGCGCAAAGTTCGAAGCCTGGCGAGTGAAGACAATATCGTACTAATTCCTTATAAACAAACTCAGAAAAATACAAATAAAAATTTAAAAGTTAGCAATAAAAAAAGAGATGCCGTAAAAATATGACATCCCTTCTTTGCGTTTCATATTAATTTTCTTTGTAAACTATAGTTGGCTGTACATCATCATTTATTACAGCTTCTTTAGTTACTACTACTTTTTCAACATTTTCTTCAGATGGTATTTCATACATTGTATCCATCATTATGTTTTCAACTATACTTCTTAGACCTCTGGCACCAGTGTTTCTGTCTATAGCTTTTTTAGCTATTTCTCTTAGTGCATCGTCTTCAAATTCTAGCTCAACATCTTCTATATCGAATAATTTTTTGTACTGTTTTACTAATGCATTTTTAGGTTCTTTTAGTATTGTAACTAATGCATCTTCATCTAGCATATTTAATGTAGCTATTACTGGAATTCTACCTATAAATTCTGGTATTATACCATATTTTAGTAAATCTTCTGGTAGTACATTTTCATATATTTTTCCTAAATCTAGGTTTTTCTTGCTTTCTATTTTAGCTCCGAATCCTAGAGTTTTTTCACTAGATCTTCTCTGGATTATCTGTTCTAATCCGTCAAATGCTCCACCTAATATGAATAGTATATTAGTTGTATCTATTTTTATAAATTCCCGGTTTGGATGTTTTCTTCCGCCCTGTGGAGGAACATTAGCTACAGTTCCTTCTAATATTTTTAGAAGTGCCTGCTGAACACCTTCTCCGCTGACATCTCTTGTTATAGATACATTTTCAGATTTTTTAGCTATTTTATCTATTTCATCTATGTAGATTATACCTTTTTCAGCTTTTTCTACATCGTTATCTGCAGCCTGGATAAGTTTAAGAAGTATGTTTTCAACGTCTTCCCCAACGTAACCAGCTTCAGTAAGAGCTGTTGCATCTGCCATAGCAAATGGAACGTTTAATGTTTTAGCAAGTGTCTGAGCAAGTAGAGTTTTACCAGAACCTGTTGGTCCTAAAAGTAATATATTACTTTTCTGTATATCTACATCATTTTCAGAATTGCTGTATATTCTTTTATAATGATTGTAAACTGCAACAGATAAAGCTTTCTTAGCTTTTTCCTGTCCTATTACATAATCATTTAATATTTCCATCATTTCCTTTGGTTTTGGTAATGAATCGATTGATGTTGTTGCTTCTTCGTTAGCTTCTTCAAATTCTTCTCTGATTATATCTTCACAAAGTTCAACACATTCATCACATATACAAACATCTGGACCTGCTATTAATCTTCTTACCTGATCCTGAGTTTTTCCGCAGAAAGAGCATTTTAGCTGTTTTTTATCATCAAATTTTGCCATTAAAATTCTCCTCTCTTATAACGGTTTATTTGTTATAACTTCATCTATTAAACCATAAGCAAGTGCTTCATCAGCTTCCATGAAGTTATCTCTTTCTGTATCAGCCATTATTTTTTCTAGTGGCTGACCTGTATTTTCAGAAAGTATCTGGTTTAATTTTTCTTTCATTCTTATTATTCTCTTAGCCCGGATTTCTATTTCTGTTGCCTGTCCCTGAGCTCCACCTAGTGGCTGATGTATCATTATTTCACTGTTTGGAAGTGCGTATCTCTTACCTTTTGCACCTGAAGAAAGTAAGAATGCACCCATAGATGCAGCCATACCTATACATATTGTACTAACATCTGGTTTTATATAGTTCATTGTATCGTATATAGCCATACCAGCTGTTATGCTTCCACCTGGTGAATTTATGTAAAGATGTATATCTTTATCTGGATCTTCTGCTTCTAAAAATAAAAGCTGAGCTACTATAAGTCCTGCAGTATCATCATTTACCTCATCACATAAGAATATTATTCTATCCTTTAATAATCTAGAGAATATATCATAAGATCTTTCCCCTCTTCCTGTCTGTTCAACAACATAAGGTACTAATGCCATTTTATGTAACCCCTTTCTTTTTTTGCATTCAATATAAGGCTGCCTAAGATATCAAATATCGCTTTAGACAGCCTTGTTTTTTCAAATATTTATAGACTATTTATAAACTATGCTATAGTAGCATTTTCAACTAGGAAGTCTATAGTTTTTCTAACTTTTAGCTGACCAGCTATATCTTCTAAATCTTCTGGTCTTAAAGCTTTTTTCATTTCTTCAGCTTCCATTTTGTACATTTCAGCCATTTTAGCTATTTCAGCGTCAACTTCTTCTTCAGAAGCTTCTATGTTTTCTAATTTAGCTATTTCATCTAATACAAGAGTTCCTCTAACTAATTTTTCAGCATCTTCTCTTCTTTCTTCTTTTAATCCATTTAAGTCTTTACCAGTTATTTCTAATAACATTTCCATCTGTAATCCCTGGCTCATTAACTGGTAGTTAAGATCCTGCATCATTCTATCTAACTGGTCTTCAACCATAGCGTTTGGAGTTATGAAGTCAGCTGCTTCAGCTATTTTGTTAACTATTTCTTCTCTTACCTGGTTTTCAGCCATGTTTTCAGCCTGTTTTTCTAAGTTAGCTCTTATATCAGCTTTTAATTCATCTAAAGTTTCGAATTCTGTAGTATCAGCTGCGAATTCATCGTTTAATTCTGGCATTTCTCTAACTTTTATAGAGTTTATTTTTACTTCGAATTTAGCTGGTTTAGAAGCTAAATCTTTTCTTGAGTATCCTTCTGGGAATGTTACGTTAACTTCTACTTCTTCATTTAAAGCTTTACCAACTAACTGTTCTTCAAAGTTGTCTATGAATGTGTGAGATCCTATTGTTAATTCGTATCCTTCAGCGTTTCCACCTTCGAATTCTTCTCCATCAACAAATCCTTTGAAGTCTATGTTAACTATATCTCCATCTTCAACGTTTCTTTCAACGTCTACTAATCTAGAGTTTTTTTCTACCATTCTATCTAATTCTTCAGCTATCATTTCGTCAGTTACTTCTGGAACATCTTTAGTAACTTCTACACCTTTGTAGTTGTCTAATTTAACTTCTGGTCTAACTTCTACTTCTACAGACATAACTAATCCGTTTTCTTTGCTTATTTCATCTACATCTATAGATGGAGCACCTATTGGAAGTATTCCTGTTTCTTCTACTGCTGGTACGAATACTTCTGGGAATAATGCATCTATAGCATCTCCGTAGAATATTCCTTCACCGTAGTTCATTTCTATTATTTTTCTAGGAGCTTTACCTTTTCTGAATCCAGGTATGCTGTATCTACCTCTAGTTTTTTTGTAAGCTTTTTCAACTGCTCCGTTGAATTTATCGTAGTCTACTGTTATTTTTAAAGTAACTACGTTACCTTCTTTTTTAAGTAATTCTGCTTTCATTTCTTAAAAATCCTCCTAATATACTTTTGATATTACAATTTATGGTATTTGTATCCATCATAATTCTATATAACTATTCAATTATATCACATAACTTTTTTTAAATACAACCTTTCTTATGATTATATTTCAATTATTTGGCTATTTTTTTAGCTTTTTTTAAAAGTCATAGAGATTCTTCAAATTAAATTTCTACTTCCTTCACTTTTATATTATCTCCGTCGATTTCTAATATAGCAAATCCTCTTTTGCTGCCCCCTCTTGGAAGAGAAAGACTACCTGGATTTATATAAAGTGTTCCATTTATTACTTCAGAAAAAGTTTCATGTGAATGACCAAATACAACTATGTCTGCTCCTTCTCTTTCTGCTTTAGTTTGTAAAAATTTTGTTCCGTATTTTACATCGTATCTATGTCCATGGCACACGAAAAATTTCTTTCCACCAAAGTCAAATAATAATTCGTCCTCTGCATCTTCAAAGTCGCAGTTTCCTACAACAGCCATAACATTTACTCCTGTTTCTCCATAAATATATCTCGCATCCGAGTAGTTGTCCCCTGCGTGAATTATTAAATCACAGTTTTCTAAATACGGAATTGCTTTATCCATATTTCTAACTAATCTATGAGTATCGCTAACTATACCTATTTTCATTATCTCACAACCCTTTTAATAAATTCTTCTTTCATCTTTTTAAGTGCATTTGCTCTATGACTCATGCTGTTTTTGATTTCTGGATCTATCTCGCCAAATGTAGTATCAAATCCATCAGGCATAAACATACAGTCGTATCCAAATCCATTTTCTCCATGTTCCTCAAATGTTATCTTACCTTCAACAGTTCCTCTAACAGTAAACTCTTTTCCATCTGGAAGTACAACACCTATTGCGCTTACAAATCTCGCAGTTCTATCTTCCATTGGAACATCTTTCATAGCTTCGAATAATTTTACTCTATTTTCTTCATCAGTTGCATGTTCTCCAGCATATCTCGCTGAGTATATACCCGGTTTTCCTCCTAAACAATCAACAACTAAACCAGAGTCATCTGCTATAGATATTTTCTTAGTTAATTTTGAAATTGTTCTCGCTTTTATCAAAGCATTGTGTTCAAATGTTTTTCCGTCTTCTACTATTTCTATTCCGTCTAATTCAACATCTTTTAAAGACATAACATTATAGTCGAAATCTTTTAGTATATCTCCTATTTCCTGTAATTTGTGTTTATTTCCTGTAGCTATTACCACGTCTTTTCCGTAGTCCATACCAAGTACAGCATCACCTATTTCTGGGATTGCAGCTCTCTGTATTTTTATTAGCTCTTTGTTTCCTTTTTCCCCTAGTTCTAATAATTTATTTAAATCTTCTCTGCTAAATGGAGCTTCTTCTCCAGTTCCCTGAACTTCTACAAACTCTCCTTTGTCTGTCATTACAAAGTTCATATCCACTTTAGCTGCAGAATCTTCTTCGTAGCAAAGGTCTAGTATATGCTCGTCATTTAAAACACCTGCACTTATTGCAGATACGAAATTCTTAATAGGAAGTTTTTTGATTTCTTTATTCTGATAAAGTCCGTAAATTGCCTGAGCTGCTGCAACAAACCCACCAGTTATTGAAGCTGTTCTAGTTCCACCATCTGCCTGAATAACATCGCAGTCAACCCATATAGTTCTCTCTCCTAATAAATCTAAATCTATAACAGATCTTATTGCTCTACCTATTAATCTCTGTATTTCCTGAGTTCTTCCGTCAATCTTTCCTCTAACTGAATCTCTTATCTTTCTCTGCTGAGTTGAGCTTGGAAGCATTGAGTATTCTGCGTTTATCCAACCTGTACCTGTATTTCTTAAAAATGGTGGCACTTTATCTTCAACTGTTGCAGTACATATTACCTTAGTTTCTCCCATTTCAATAAGCACAGAACCTGCTGCGTATTTTGTAAAATTCGTAGTTATCTTGACTGGTCTTATCTCGTCATTTGCTCTATTTCCTAATCTTTCCATACTGTGAAATCACCTCTTATTTAGTTTTTTATATTAAAATTACTAATTTATTATTTGCTATTTATTACATTCCAAGTTCTGATAATACATCTTCCTTGCTCCCCATTTCAGATAATTTTAAGAACATATCCTCGTCGATTACCTTTATTCCTAAATCATTAGCTTTAGTCAATTTTGAGCCAGCTTCCTCTCCAGCAAGCACAAATGTAGTAGACTTGCTAACACTTGAAGTGGCCTTTCCACCTCTAAGCTCTATAATCTCCTTAGCCTGATTTCTTTTTAATGTAGGAAGTGTACCAGTAAGAACTATCTTCATCCCTTCAAATAACTGCGGTATACCTTCAGATTTATCTTCACCTGCTTCAGTATTTACTCCAGCTTCCTTTAATTTCTGAATAACTGCTAAATTCTGTTCTTCTCTAAAGAATTTTACAACACTCTCAGACATAATACTTCCAAACTCCTCAAGTTGCTGTAATCTCTCAACATCGGCGTTCATAATTTCGTCTAAACTGCTGAAGTTTGAAGCTAGTATTTTAGCTCCTTTCACACCGACAAATCTAATACCTAGACCGTTTATCAGTCTCCATAGGTCGTTTGATTTTGATTTTTCTATTGCTTTAATTAAATTATCAGCAGATTTTTCTCCCATTCTTTCAAGTGGCACAATCTGCTCTTTTTTTAGATAATATATATCAGAAACGTCTTTAATCAGACCTTCTTTTAGGAATAATGTGATTATTGACTCACCCATACCATCTATGTCCATAGCCTCTCTCGAAACAAAGTGGATCATTCCCCTTCTAATCTGAGCTGGACAAGAGATATTTATACACTTGACTGCAGCCTCACCTTCAAGTCTAACTGTTGGCTCTCCACACTCAGGGCAAACACTAGGCATAACGAAATCCTTCTCATCCCCAGTTCTATCCTCTTTCACAACCTCAACTATCTGCGGAATAATATCCCCAGCTTTCTGAACTATAACATGGTCAAATAATTTTATATCCTTTTCTCTTATAAAGTCCTCGTTGTGAAGAGTCGCCCTACTAACAGAAGTACCTGCTAGTCTAACAGGCTCAAGAATAGCTGTTGGAGTGATTGTACCTGTTCTACCAACCTCTACCTCAATATCTAAAATCTTGCTCTTCTTTCTCTCAGCTGGGAACTTGTACGCAATAGCCCATCTTGGACTCTTAGCTGTAAATCCCATCTCATTTCTCTGCTCAATGTTGTTTACCTTAACAACCATACCATCTATATCGAATTTTAAACTTCCTCTATTTTCTGTCCAATACTCTATAAACTCTATAACCTCGTCTATTGATTTACAGATTTTGTAGTTTTCACTAACTGAAAATCCTAGTTTTTTAAGGTATTCTAATGAATCAGAGTGTGTATCTATTCCATCTAATTCGTTGATATTTTCTAGGTTAAATACGAATATATCTAAAGGTCTTTTAGCAGTTAGCTTTGAGTCTAACTGTCTTAATGATCCTGCTGCTAAATTTCTCGGATTTGCAAATACCTGTAGGTCGTGCTCTTCCTGATATTCATTGACCTTTTCAAAGTTTTCTTTAGAAATATAAACCTCTCCTCTGACGATTATCTCTCTCTTGTCGTCAATTTTTAGAGGAACACTCTTTATCGTCATGGCATTTTTAGAAATATCCTCTCCAATTATCCCATTTCCTCTAGTTGCAGCACTTTTGAACTCTCCATTTTCGTAAGTTATCCCTACAGAAAGTCCATCTATCTTAAACTCAACAACATACTCTACATCCCCGTCAGCCATCTCTTTTACTCTTCTGTCAAAATCTCTTAAATCTTCAGCAGAGTATGCGTTTGATAGACTAAGCATCGGATTTTTGTGCGTAACCTGGTCAAACTTATCAAGTGCCATCCCCCCAACTCTGTTAGAAGGAGAGTCTACTCTCTTGAACTCTGGGTTTTCTGCTTCGAGCTTGATTAGTTCTTTCATAAGCATATCATACTCGAAATCTGAGATTTCTGGTGTATCTTGGTTGTAGTATTTGTCACTGTGGTAGTTTATTTTGTCTATTAGATTATCTATTTGTAGTTTTATATCTTCTTTTCCCATAAAGTTTCCTCTCTAGTTTTTATTTTGAAAGAATTATTTTTTCTTTCTATATTTAATTATATCAAATTTGTTGAATTAGATATAAAAAATCTAAAAAAAGAAGAAGCTTTTAAAAACTTCTCCTCTCTTGATTTATATTTATTCTTTTTAATCTCTAGTTCCACTCTTCTTCCAATAAAAAATCTCTAATCTTTTTATCCTTTATACCATTTAATTATAAAAAATCACAGTTATAACTGATAAACAAGGTAATAATTCAATTTTTATTAGTTATAACTAATAAAATATCTAAAAATATCATTTTTATCGTTTATAACTAACAAAATACCAAAATTTACCATTTTTATCGTTTATAACTAACAAAATACCAAAATTTATCATTTTTATCGTTTATAACTAACAAAATAAAACCACTTTTCAAGAATTTCTCCTCAAAAAGTGGCTCACTTAATCTATTTCTTCTCTATAATCATCTCTTTAGCTGCAAAACTTTGCCCCATAACCTCAAGTGGCGAAATCTTCTTATCCACTTCTTCAAATCCAATCGCCTTATAACATTGAAAAAGAGAGTAAAATGCTACATTTGCAACTGTCACAACTTGATTGCGCGTCGCAAATATAACTTTTACTCCCTTCCTTTTATCTTATTTCTCAAATAACAATTTTTAAGAAAGTAATAACTGTGCAAAGAGGGGCGAATATACTCCATTTGTGACTGTCGCAACTTGATTGCGCGTCACAAATGAAGTATATCGCCCCTCTTCCCAGTTATCTATTTCTTAAAAGCGTTCTAACCTCTCCTATCATGTATAGAGATCCCGCACTTATTATTACATCTCCTTCTTCAGCAACTTCTAACACTTTTTCCAAAGCATCCTCAATCTTTTCCACAGCTTCCACATTACCTGTGTATTTCTCAATCTTATCCTTCAACTTATCTGCAGAAATCTTTCTCGGATTATCTGGCTCAGTAACGACAACCTTATCAAACACAGGCATCAAAATCTCAAGCACAGTGTCGATATCCTTATCCTCAAGCATTCCAAGCATAAGCACAAGATTTCTATCAGCAAAGTACTTATCAAGCACCTTTCTCAAAGATCTCGCACCATCCTCGTTATGTGCACCATCTATAACAAATGTAGGATTTTCCATCACTTTTTCAACCCTACCAGGCCATTTTGTCTCTAAAATACCTGCTTTCACACTATCATCTGTGATATTTGCTACCTTGCCACTTCTTCTAAGATAATCTATCGCATTTAAAGCAGTCACACAGTTTCTAACCTGATGCTCACCTATTAACTTGATTTCCATATCCTTAAACTCTTTTCCATTAATAGAAAAATCAAATATCTGTGAATGAACATCGTCTTTCTTAACATTTATACTACTAAAATCTGCTTCAATAAATTCTGTATTTTCCTCAGCTGCAATTTTCTTAAGCACATCCTCAGCCTCATCCCCCTGAGAATAAACCACAACCGCAGAATCTTTCTTGATAATTCCACCTTTTTCGTAGGCAATTTTGGCAATAGTATCCCCAAGAACTCTAGTATGATCTAAACTTATAGATGCAATAACGCTCACAAGTGGATTTTTTATAATATTTGTTGAGTCATATCTTCCACCAAGCCCAACTTCCATAACTGCGTAATCAACATTTTCCCATTTATATATTAAAAACGCCATCGCAGTCACAATCTCAAACTCAGTTGGAGAGTCGTACCCCTCAGCAATCATCTTATCTATCCGTAATTTAACCTCAGATACAGACTTTGCAATATGTTCATCTGTAATATTTTCCCCATTTATCCTAATTCTCTCGTTAAATACCTCAAGATATGGAGATGTAAACAGCCCAACCTTGTATCCACTTTTTTCAAGCACCTTTGCGATAAATGAACAAATAGAACCCTTACCATTAGTACCTGCAACATGGATAATATTAAGCTCGTTCTGAGGATTCCCAAGAAGCTCCATAAGCTTCTCTGTAGACTCAAGACCAAGCTTCATCCCAAACCTATGACTACTATGTATATAATCTAAAGCTTCAATATAATTCATATTTCCGTTACATAAAATCTATAAATTTCTATAAATTACTTATAAAAAACTACAAACTCTCTTTCCTAATTCACCAAAGCCTATTTCACTATTCAAAGAATAGCTACTTTAGTTTGTATACTTCTCCAAAGGCTTAAATTCCCGACTAACGTATCGGTACACATTTAGTTTACAGTTAGTTCTAGTTGTAAGCTAAATTCTTTAAGTTTAAACTTGCATTAAAATCTCTATCAATAACATTTCCACAACATTCACATTTATAAGTTCTCTCTGATAGACTTAATTTTTCCTTCTTATTTCCACATTTACTACAAATCTTTGATGAAGGATAAAATCTATTAGCAACTATAAATTCAATCCCTTTATTTTTACATTTATATTCTAGCTGTCTGTATATTTCAAAGAATGAACAATCAGCTATTTTTTCTGATAAATATTTGTTTTTCATCATTCCTTGTACGTTTAAATCCTCAACTACTATCGCTTTTGGATTTAATTTTACAAGTTTTGTAGTAACTTGATGAATGTTATTAAGTCTTACATTTGATATTCTTTGATGTTGCTTATGGATTAAAGTTTCAAGTTTTAGTAGATTTTTAGATTTATTAGATGATTTGGTTTTCATCATCTTATCGTAATGTCTACTAGCTTTCCTTTGAAGTCTTTTTAATTTCTTCTTTTCCTTTTTGATACTAACTCTATTGAAGTTCATACCATTAGAACAAGTCATTAATGTTTTTATTCCCATATCAATTCCAATAGGTTCAGTTTTTGGGAAATTATTTTTCTCATCTTCTAGAATACAGCTAATACTCAACCAAAACTTTACTCCATCAAATGATATCTTAGGATTTTGATATTTACAATTTCTAGGAATTCTATTCTCTGCCATATCTACCCATCCTATTGATTCAATTCTAACTTTATAATCATCGAATTTGATTTTATAAACATCGTTATAAAAACTTTTCTTTGATTTCTTTTTACTCTTAAATCGTGGATGTTTAGCTTTTTTATTAAAGAAATTTTTGTATGCTTTGCATAAATCTTTTATAGCTTGTTTTGTAACGTTGTTGTTTATTTCGTTAAGCCATTTAAATTCTTCTTTTTTCTTCAACTGTGTAAATTCTTTCCTTAAATCCATATCAGAAATAAATTTTCCACCTTTTTCATAATTTTCCTTTTCTCTAGCTAATGCCCAGTTATATGCAAATCTAGCACATCCAAAGCTTTTAAACATCAATTCCTTTTGTTCTTTGTTAGGAAATATTTGAACTTTAAATCCTTTTTCCATGTCATCACCGCCTTTCTAATAATATTTCTTTCTACTATTATCATAGGCGATAAATATTTCTTTTATACAAGTTTTTTGAAAAAATTTTATAATTTTTTATAAGTAATTTATTCAGTTTTTATAGATTTTATTATTTACCATACAACGCTACTTGTATGATGCCATTTCGCTCACGCTAATGACCTCGACCTTTCGGATACGAGCGTAGACTATTTCTTCACCTACAGCATTACCTGTTTAGGGCAACCCATTTCCACTACCAATAGCTTGTAGTGTACTCCCTCCCAGGATAGTCGTTTGACCTTCCTATTTCTAGGCTTGGCGACCAAAGATCCATTGCTACGATACTTAGGCTCTCACCGTATATCATCTCAACTGTTGTTTCTGAATTTCTTCACTTTCATAGAAGTTTATGATTTTATCTTCTATTGTAGTCGTTGAGCTTTAGGAATTACTGGTTTTAAAGTTGTGTCCTATGTAGATTTCTCTACATACGAGGCTTAGTTAAAATAAACTATAAAGTATTTATATTTTATTATAGATATTTATATATTATTTTTAACTGTTAGTTACCCTCCAATAAATCTAATAGAAACTCTTCATTTCATATTTTACTTACTTCTAAGCAGCACTCTTCCACTCTAAAAAGTTTTTAGCTATAGGTAAAACATTTCAAAAATAAAAATGGTTACCGTATAAAAAGTAGGGCAATAGAAATAACCACCTATCCAACGACTGTGCGTAGACGCACACCTAAGACTTCATCCAAAACTTTTTATCGTCTTGCGTCTTAGCTAGGAGTGGAAGGTGGTTATGCTCTTGCCCTTTTATTTATTACGACAGCCTTTTATTTTATGAAAGTTTTGCCTGTATACTAGCTAATCTTTCCTCTACTGATTTCATCATTTCTTCAAATTTTTCTTTTTTAGCTTTTTCCTCGTCAACTAATTTCTGAGGTGCTTTTGCAAGGAATCCCTGATTAGAAAGTTTTCCATTAACTCTCTTAATTTCGCCTTCTAATTTAGCTTTTTCCTTGTTTAATCTTTCTAATTCTTTTTCGAAGTCAACAAGTTCGTCAAGAGGTATGAATATCTTAACACCGTCTATAACTACACTTACAGCATCTTCAGGTATACCAGCTTCATCTGCTCTAACTTCAACTTCTGATGCTGATGCTAAAGTTTTGAAGTAGTCTTTTCCTGCTTCAACAGCTTCTAGTTTATCTTCACTAGGAACCATTATAACTTTTGCTTTTTTAGATGGTGGAACGTTCATTTCTGATCTAACGTTTCTTACATTTCTTATACCGTCCATCATTACATCCATCATAGCTTCTTCTTTAGCCATGTTGTCTTCTTCTTTGAATTCTGGCCATTCAGATACTATTATCATTCCATTTGCAGTTGGAAGATGGTCAAATATTTCTTCTGTTATGAATGGTATGAATGGGTGAAGAAGTTTTAATATTGTTTCAAGAACATAAGTTAATGTGTAAAGAGCTGCTTTTTTAGCTTCTACATCATCACCGTATAATCTTGGTTTAACCATTTCTATGTACCAGTCACAGTATTCTGACCAAGTAAAGTCGTATGCTTTCTGAAGAGCCATACCTAATTCAAATTTATCCATGTTATGAGTAACATCTTTAACTATGTTGTTAGCTCTTGATATTATCCATTTATCTGCTAATGTTAAGTTAGCTTCAACATCGCTTCTTGTTACGCCATTCATCATTTCTTCGTCCCAGTTCATGAATACGAATCTTGATGCATTCCATAATTTATTTGCGAAGTTTCTAGCAAATTCAACTCTTTCCATGTAGAATCTCATATCGTTTCCTGGAGAGTTTCCTGTTATTAATGTAAATCTTAAAGCATCTGCACCAAACTGGTCTATTATTTCAAGTGGATCGATACCATTTCCTAAAGATTTACTCATTTTTCTACCCTGAGAGTCTCTAACAAGACCATGTATTAATACATGAGAGAATGGTTTTTCATTCATACAGAACATTGCTGCAAATGCCATTCTTACTACCCAGAAGAATATTATATCGTATCCAGTTACAAGTACATTTGTTGGATAGTAGTAGTTTAATTCTTCTGTATTGTTTGGCCAACCAAGTGTTGAGAATGGCCATAAAGCAGATGAGAACCAAGTATCTAGTACGTCTTCATCCTGTTTGAAGTGAGTGCATCCACATTTTGGACATTTTTCTGGCATTTCTCTAGCAACAACCACTTCTCCACATTCCTGGCAGTAGTATGCTGGTATCTGATGACCCCACCATAACTGTCTTGATATACACCAGTCTCTTATGTTTTCTAACCACTGTAGGTAAGTTTTGTCGAATTTATCAGGAACAAACTGTAATTCTTTATCGTTTAATATTTTTATAGCAGGTTCTGCTAATTTATCCATTTTTACGAACCACTGTTCAGATAATCTTGGTTCTATAGTTGTATGACATCTATAGCAAGTACCAACAGCGTGGTCGTGTTCTTTTATTTTTATTAAGAATCCTTCTTCTTTTAGGTCATCTATGATTGCTTTTCTACATTCATATCTGTCCATACCTGCGTATTTACCGCATTTGTCGTTCATTGTACCGTCTTCGTTCATAACGTTGATTTCTTCTAAATTATGTCTTAAACCAACTTCGAAGTCGTTAGGGTCGTGAGCTGGAGTCATTTTAACAACACCAGTACCGAATTCCATATCAACATATTCATCTGCAACTATTGGTAATTCTCTACCTACTAATGGAAGTATTGCAGTTTTTCCAACTATGTCAGCATATCTTTCATCGTTAGGGTTTACTGCTATACCAGAGTCCCCAAGCATAGTTTCAGGTCTTGTAGTAGCTACTTCAAGGAACTGATCGCTATCTTTTAGGAAATATTTTACATGGTAGAAATTACCTGGCTGATCTTCGTGTTCAACTTCTGCATCTGAAAGAGTAGTCTTACAGTTTGGACACCAGTTTATTATTCTATGACCTCTGTATATATGTCCTTCTTCATATAATTTTATAAAGAATTCTTTAACTGCATCGTTGCATCCCTGGTCCATTGTGAATCTCTGTCTATCCCAGTCACAAGAGTCCCCTAATTTTTTTAGCTGATTTTCTATTTTTCCACCGAATTCTTCTTTCCAAGCCCAAGCTCTCTTCATGAATTCGTCTCTACCTAATTCGTATTTAGTTTTACCTTCTTCTTTTTTAATTCTTTCAACAACCTTAACTTCAGTAGCTATTGATGCATGGTCTGTACCTGGTAACCAAAGTGTTTCACATCCCTGCATTCTCTTCCATCTTATTAAAACATCCTGAAGTGTATGGTCTAATGCGTGCCCCATATGTAACTGTCCTGTTATATTTGGTGGCGGCATCATTATTGTGAAAGGTTTTTTATCTTTATTTGGTTTTGAAGCAAAATAACCTTTTTCCATCCACTCATCGTAAAGTCTTGACTCGAACTCTTTTGGATCATAAGTCTTATTTAGATTTGTTTCCATTTTCTAATCCTCCCATTTACTATATTTTCGTAATAAAAAAGAGCCTTTCGCCTTGTATAAGGACGAAAAGCTCGCGTTACCACCTTAATTCCGAGGAAAAATTCCTCGACTCTCTACAGAATATAACGGTTCCACCCGTCCAAACCTACTAAACTCAGCTTGGAAACTCCGAAGCTACATTCTCCAGCTCTTACTCCTAAAAAATCTCTCAGCCAATGGATTTCTCTCTCTGATGGAAGTCACTGAATACTCCTCTTCTTCAACGTCTGTATATAATTAATACTTTAATTATATACAGTTATCTTTACTTATGTCAAGGAAAAACAACTCAATTTCATTACATCATCAACACTTCTACAAATTCTTATCTCATCATTTTTCTCAAATTTCAAAAAAATATTTACACCAAGATAAAAAATCGATATTATTTACATAATTTTAATTTATCCAATATAAAAAATGATCGGTGGTGTTTCAATGAACATATCAAACTTAAGAAAAAAATACAGTCCAATTTTAAGTATATTATCAGGACTAAGCATAATATTTATATGCTTAAACAAATTCTATACAGGAAATTTTAATATATTTGTGTTACTATTACTTTTGCTTACATTAGAATTTTGTACTAACAAAAGAACAATATCTTTCAAAAAATCTTTATTAGTAATTATCTCTACGGTGCTTATACTTCTATGTATATTTACCATTAAAGAACCTAATTTTTTCAATACTAAATTTGATTACTTAATATTTGTATTAATTACTTTCACACCACTTAAAGTATTAGAAAAAATATAAAATTACCATTTTTCATTTCAAAAGAATTATATAAACTACAGATTTGGGCTATAAAACTCAATAAAAAAATACAGACTGATGTTGCGGAAATTTTTCAAGGGGCATTGAATTTTTTTGGTTGAAAAATATGTAAATCGTACTCGACACTTGGAGACGCCTACCTATTTGTTCTTCAAATAGGCGTCGGAACCGTGGAGAGGAGATTTATTATTTTTCAACTAAAAAAGATGCCACTGAAAATTTCTGCGACATCTTCTGTATTTTTTCTTGAGCTTTTTAACCAAATCTTCCGTTTATATAATCTTCTGTTCTTTTATCCATTGGATTCTCAAATATTGATCTTGTGTCGTTAAATTCTACAACTTCCCCATTTAAGAAGAATGCAGTATCATCAGATATTCTGTTTGCCTGCTGCATATTGTGAGTAACTATTACTATAGTATACTTACCTTTTAACTCTTCTATAAGCTCTTCAACCTTACCTGTAGATATTGGGTCAAGTGCAGAAGTAGGTTCGTCCATTAATATTACTTCTGGTTTCATAGCTATTGCTCTAGCTATACAAAGTCTCTGCTGCTGTCCACCTGATAAACCAAGTGCTGAACTTTTTAATCTATCTTTTACTTCATCCCAGATAGCAGCTCCTTTTAAACTTTCTTCAACTATTCTATCTAATTCTTTCTTATCTTTTATCCCCTGTATCTTAGGTCCATAAGTTATATTATCGTATATACTCATTGGGAATGGGTTTGGTTTCTGGAACACCATACCAACTTTTGTTCTTAAATCTATAACATTCTGTTTGTTTATATCTTCTCCGTCTAAATCTATTTCTCCGTAGATTTTTACGTTGTCTATTAAATCGTTCATTTTGTTTAAAGTTCTTATAAATGTAGATTTACCACATCCTGAAGGTCCTATTAAAGCAGTAACCTTACCTTCTTTTATGTTCATGTTTACGTCTTTTAATGCCTGTTTTTCGCCGTAGTAAAGGTCTAAATTTCTAACAGCTATTTTTGTATTATTGTATATTTCCATTTAAAATTTTCTCCTTAAATTCTATTCTAATTAATTCCCGTTTTGCTTTTGTTTACTGAATTTTATTTATTTAAAATTTACATTTTATTTTTCGCTTAATATATTTAAAAATTAATATTTTATTTTTACCAATTAATATTTTGCTTTACTAAGTTTTTTACCCGCAAATTTAGCTAATGTATTAAGTGCTAACACTATAACTATAAGTATTATACCTATTGAAGATGCTGTTGCTATATCACCAGTTTCTTTTGTTAATAAATATGAGTGAACTGTGAGTGTTCTCGCACTGCTCATTATTCCTGCTGGCATTTTTGCAACTGTACCTGCTGTAAGTAGTATCGCTGCTGATTCCCCAACAACACGACCTATTGAAAGTATAACCCCTGAGATTATACCAGGCATTGCACTAGGTACGATAACCTTGTATAAAGTCTGAAGCTTTGTAGCTCCAAGTGCAAACGATGCTTCTCTGTAGCTCTGAGGTACTGTTTTTAAAGCTTCTTCTGTAGTTCTTATTATTACTGGAAGAATTATTATCGCAACTGTTAAAGAACCTGATAATAGTGAATATCCCATTTTCATAAACACTACGAAGAAAATACCACCAAATAATCCGTATATTATTGAAGGTATACCAGCTAAACTTTCTGTACAGAATCTTATAGCTGAAACAAGTCTACCCTGTTTTGCGTATTCCTGAAGATATATCGCTGCAAGTATCCCTATTGGTGCAGATACTAGTATTGCAATAAGTACTGTGTAAACTGTAGCAACTATCATTGGATAAACCCCTCCATCACCTGATGCCTGATAATCACTGAATATAAAGTTGAAGTTTATGTTTCCAAATCCTTTATAGAATATGTATCCTACTATAACGACTAGCATAGCAACTGTTACAAATGCTGATCCGTATATCAATCCGTTTAATATATTGTCTTTTCTCTTTCTTGCTCCGTTCATCTATTATTTCACCGCTTTCTTAGTTAACTTATTAAGTACTACATTTAATATTAATATGAATGTAAATAGTACAACTCCTGTTGCAAATAGCATTTCCTGATGAGTTCCGTATGCGTAACCCATTTCAAGAGCTATATTTGTTGTAAGTGGTCTAACACTGTCCATTATGCTTGTTGGCATTGCAGGAGAGTTACCAGCTACTAATATTACCGCCATTGTTTCACCAAGTGCTCTACCTATACCTAAAACAACTGCAGCAAGTATTCCTGATTTTGCAGCTGGAAGAACAACTTTGAATATTGTTTCTATTCTTGAAGCTCCTAATGCATAAGAACCTTCTTTGTAAGCTGGGTCTACAGCTCTTATTGCTGTTTCTGATACTGAAACTATTGTAGGTAGCATCATTATTGAAAGTACAAGTATTACTGCAAGTAAACTCTGTCCTTTTGGAAGGTTGAATGCGTTCTGTATACCTGGAACTATTACTGCAAGTCCAAATACCCCGTAAAGTACTGAAGGTATACCTGCTAATAATTCAACTGCTGAAGATATTTTTCCTGATATTTTAGCAGGTGCTATTTCTGCTATAAATATTGCTGTTAAAATTCCGATTGTTGTACCGATTACTATTGATCCTGCTGTAGCAAATAATGAAGCAGCTATCATTGGTGCAACCCCGAATAAATCTGCTGATGGAACCCATTCGCTACCAGTTAAGAATGCTCCTAAAGAATATCCTTCTGCTAAGAATGGTTTTAATCCCATGTAAAATACAAATCCTGTTATAACTACTAAACTTGCGATAGATATTAATGCACTTATTAAAAATACGTACTTCATAATTCTATCTGCACCGTATTTCATATTTAAATTTTTTATTTTCTTTTCTCTGGTCCTAGAAGATCCCACTACTTCTGTGTTTGTTGTCATTTTCTTTCCTCCTAAATTTCTATAAAATATTAATTATTGCTCTCTCTCAAATACAATATCTATTTTAATCTTTGTTTTTTAAATTTATATTTAATTACGGTTAAAGTAAGGATAATTTTATTAAATATTTTTAATAAATTTAACACAAAAAAAGCTAAGTCTAAATATCCATTATCCACTCCATACAACCACCTTGAATTGTTGTTGGAGTGGCAGATATTTAAACCTAGCTTCCTTGTTTAAATGTTATTAAATTTGTTTAATAAATAATTTATCTTGATATTTTATCTATAGTCATAGATGGTACGCTTATGCTTGCTCCCATTGTAGATTCATAAGTGTATATACCTGCACTTAGTCCGTATACAGTTATATAGTCGTCCTCAAGTATTCTTTCAGATATTATGCTAGAGTCAAATGTACCAAGTATTATATTGTCATAATCTCCATCTACTGCTAGTCTTATTCCTATTGAATCTCCATCTTCCATTACCTGAACAACTTTACCACTGAATTTAACTTTTTTAGCTAAATAATCATCAGGTGTTCTCGCTAATTGGCTGTATGTTATTCCTGTATCGTAACCTTTTTTCTCTTCTTCCTCTTTTTTCTTTTGCTCTGCAGCTAATTTTTCTGCTTCTTCTTTTTCTTTTGCTTCCTTAGCTGCTTTTAACTCAGCTTCTTTCTTTTCCTGTTCAGCAGCAGTCATTTCAAACCAAGGAGCTGCTTCATCTACTTTGCCTTGTAGTTCCTTGATTTTCTTATCTTTTTCAGCTATCTGAGTTTGCTGCTGAGTAATCTGATCTTCATATTCTGACGTATCTCCAGAACTGAATAAAAATGCCCCTATCAAAATACCTATTACAAATGGAATTATTATTTCTTTTCTAAATATTTTTTTGAACTTAGATGTATTGTCGCTTTTGTCTAAATACTTCTTGTCTGTATCTTTTTTAACTCCATTTTTCTCAGCATTATTTTCTTTAATTACAGTATTATTTCCTTCGCTCGAATTATTTTTATTTAATTCCTCTTGTTTTACTGCTTCTATTTCTTTTTTCTTTAGCTCGTCTAATTTTTCATTTTTAACTAAAATTTCTTTATTTAAATCTTCTATCTCTTTTTCTATATTTTTTATTTTGGTATTATTTCTATTGATTTCATTTTCTATAGATTTTAATTTCTCATTGAAAATTTCCTTATCTTCCTCAGCTACAGAATCATCCATTGAAGAAATAGCATTTTTTATTCCTTCCATTCTCTTCTCACAATTAGAGTTTACCTCTTGAATTTCTTTAATAGTATTATTTCTTTCAGCTATCTTGTCGTTTAGCTCATTGATAGAATTCACTAAACTTTCCTCTCTAAAAATCTCTACACTTTCCTTTTTAGATCTTTTTTTGTAAATAATAAATGCAACTATAATGAGAATAACTACTATAAATCCCATTAAATCCCCTCCTTTTGTTTTAAATCACTATATACTATATAGAATACATCATTTTCTTTAAAATTTCAATCTTTTAGATAAAAAATTTCTTTTAAAATAGTTTTTACAAAAATAAAAACACCCTAGAGAACTTAATCTCTATGGTGTTTCTGTGGGATTGGATATATATCGTGGTGTTAGAGTTAATTAATTTCTATTTAATTCTATCTTATATGGTGTCTTCCTCTAGGAATTATAAAAGGTGTAAGCGATACTGGATCTTTTATCACATCACAATCCAAGCCAAATACATCTTTAATCAAGTCTTTATTTATTATTTCTTCAGGTGTTCCGCAGTCTACTAATTTTCCATTCTTTAATGCAAACATATAATCTGCGTATCTTGAAGAAAGATTTATATCATGAAGAACCATAAGTATTGTAGTTCCTCTTTTTCTATTTAAGTCAGTCAGTAAGTCTAATATTTCTATCTGATATGTTATATCTAGATATGTTGTTGGCTCATCAAGTATAAGTATATCAGTTTGCTGAGCAAGAGCCATTGCAATCCATACCCTCTGCCTTTGACCACCAGAAAGCTCATCCACATTTTTATCTGCTAACTCAGATATTCCCATGATTTCAAGAGCTTCTTCAACCGCGTCAAAATCATCTTTATTCATACCAGAAAAAATATTCTGATATGGGAACCTTCCTCTAGCCACCAAGTCAACAACAGTTATTCCATCTGGAACTACAGGTGACTGCGGTAGTAATCCAAGCAACTTTGCAAGTTCTTTTGATTTCATATTTGTTATGCTTTTTCCATTTATAGATATTACACCTTCATCTGGCTTAATCAATCTAGACATTGTCTTTAGAAGTGTTGATTTTCCACATGCATTTGCACCAATTATTACGTTTATCTTATTCTTTGGAATTCTCACATCTATACCATCTATTATAGTTTTCTCTCCATACCCTGTTACCAATTTTTTAGCTTCAAATTCTACATTTGCACTCATTATATTTCACCTCTTTTATTTATATAAATTAGTAAAAATAGCATATATGGAGCACCTATCATTCCTGTTATTACCCCGACCGGAAATCTAGTAGTAAATACAAACTGAGCTATTATATCCCCCGCTAATACAAGTATTGCTCCAACTAATGCCGCTGAAAAAGCATTTGCCGATGATGTTCTTGTAAGTTTGATTGCTATCGGCCCTGATAATAATGCTACAAATGATATTGGCCCTGTTATAGCCGTTGCAAATGCTATTAATATAACAGAACTTATAATTAAAACTATTCTTAAAATATTTATATTTACTCCCAAGGTTGTAGCTAACTCATCACCTAATTCTAAAATTTGAATATATTTCGTCAACAATATATTTATTCCGCCAAATATTATAAGTACAAATAGAAGAATTGGTACATCAGCCATATTCATTCCATTCAAACTACCGCTAAGCCATCTTAGTGCAGCTGGAACATCATATTGAGTTGCTTTTAAAAGCATATATGAAATCATTGCGTTTGTTATAGCTTGTATCCCTATCCCTATAAGTATTAATCTTCCACCAGAAAAACCTGATCCTTTTGAAAGCGTATATATCAACATAGAAATTAAAAGCCCAAAAGCAACAGATATTATAGATACTATTCCTCCACTCAAATGAAGAACTAATATACAAAACACAGCAGATACACTACATCCAGAACTTATCCCTATTATATCTGGACTTGCAAGAGGATTTCTAAGCATTGTTTGAAATGTATTTCCTGCTATTCCAAATGATGCACCTGCCATAATTCCTATCAACATTCTAGGTAATCTAAGTCTTCCAACAGAAAAGCTTGCCCCTTGAATTTTCTCTCCTACAATCACCTTAAAAACTGTATCTAAGGAATATACCTTATCTCCGTAAACAAGGCTAAACACTGCCATAACTACTATCAAGGCTATTAGAATTACATTGATAAGGTTTGTTATTTTTCTTCTTTTTAAATATCCTTCTCTTATCATATTGTTTTCACCTTTGCCTTTCTAGCTATTAATATCAGTATAGGCGCACCTAAAAATGCAGTTATTATTCCTACTTCTAACTCACTCGGACTTCCTACAACTCTTCCAATTACATCCGATATTGTAAGTAGTATTGCTCCTCCAAGTGCTGACATAGGAATCATATCTCTCATATTGGATCCAAATATCAACCTTATACTATGTGGTATCATAATTCCTACAAATCCTATTGGACCAGCTAGTGCTGTAGTTGCACCACTTAAGACAACACCCGATATTGCACAAAGTGTTCTTATAAATTTAATATTTACTCCAAGACCTGTAGCAATTTCATCTCCAAGAGAAAATGCATCTAGTGCAGGAGTAACCAAGATACTCACAACAAGCCCCACTACTAAAAATGGAAGTATAGATATTATTCCTTCCCACGATGCTCCACTTAAACTTCCAATTTGCCAAAATCTATAGGCATCCATAACTTCTGCTCTTGGAAGTATTAATATACTTATAATAGAAGAAAGTGTTGCACTAACAGCTGATCCCGACAATGCTAGTTTTATCGGTGTCATACCACCTACACCAATTGATGCAATTATATATACAACAACTGCTGTAATTAACGCTCCAAAAAGAGCAAATAATATATATTCATTAGCTGTATTTATTCCAAAGAAGCTTATTCCAACAACAACCGACAACGCCGCCCCAGTATTTACCCCTAAAATACTTGGATCTGCTATTGGGTTTCTAGTTATAGACTGCATAAGTGCCCCTGATACACTTAATGATGCTCCTGCAATTATTGCAAAAATAGTCCTTGGAATTCTCTCTCTCACAACATTTGCCTCAAATGATGTATTATTTGGATTTATTATTGCATCTATCACAGTACTCAGCTCAATATGCTTTGAGCCGAGTGACAGTGAACAAACTACACAAATTGCAAGTAGTACAAATGCAATTAAATATATTTTTATGTTTTTTGACCTATTCATTTACTTTACCTTACTAGCAGCAGAATTTAGTACATTTAAGTATTCATCTAACTTAGCAGGTATAGAAAGTGCACTTGGAGTACTAGATGCAGCAAGTGAAGAACCATCTTCTAAAAGTGCTACTGATCCATTTTTTATAGCATCAACAGTTCCAAGAAGCGAATCTGCCTGCATACTTTTTAATAAAGTATCGTCACCATAAGCTATTATCACATCTGTATCTTTTAATAACTCTATATTTTCTGCACTAACTTCAATCGAGAATGAGTCTGATGTTTTTGCTAATTCTTTTATACTCTTAGGAACCTCAAGTCCTAAATCTGTAATATATGCAGCTCTTGGATCTGTTGGTAAATATATGTAGAATTTACCTAAATCAGAAGGATTGAAATAACAAAATACTCCTGTTTTTCCATCTAGGTCTTTGTAATTTTTCTTGCTATCAGCTATTAATGTTTCAAGATCAGATACCAGCTTCTCTCCCTCTTCTTTTTTACCTATCGCAGTAGAGTTTATCTTTATCTGATCTCTCCAATATGTTTGCCAAGCAAGCTCTGGGTATGCTACAACCGGAGCTATTTCACTTAACATATCGTACTCTTCCTGAGTTATTCCAGAATATGCAGCTAATATTATATCTGGATTTGTATTGCTTATAGCCTCATAATCTAATCCATCTGTATCGTCAAATGTAGTAGGATTTTCTTCTCCTAGCTCTTTAAATTTTTCAGCAGTCCACTCAAGAAGTCCATTCTTATCTGTTGGACCATAATTGGCTTTTGAAACACCAACAGGAGTTATTCCAAGAGCAAGAGGAGTATCCTGATTTGACCAACCTATAGTTGCTATTCTTTCTGGTTCTTTTTCTATTACTGTTTCTCCAAATGCATGCTCTATTGTTATTGGATAACTTGCCGTGCTTTCTCCTTTCGTTGATGAACTTTCATTATTTGACGAACTCGCTCCACAACCCGTCACTAAAAATGCACATGACACTATCATAGCAGTTAATTTTTTTAATTTCATGATAAAACCTCCGTTTTTTTATTTGATAATTACTATCATTTTCTTTTATGATTATATATGCTGTTCCTAAACTGGTCAATTTGATTTTTTATCAATAAAAAGTTTGCTTTATCAATTTTATTATTAAATATTTGAAAATAACGATTTCTTTTATTTGTTAAATCTCTATAAAAAATAAAAACTCCCTAGAGAACCTAATCTCTAGGGAGTTTTGTGGGATTGGATATATATTGTGGTGTTAGAGTGAGTTAATTTATATCTATTTATTTATTTTGATGAATCCTTCATCTTCCATTATCTGCTGACCTTCATCACTTAATACGAAGTCTATTAATTTTTTACCATTTTCTGATAATCCATCCTGTTTGTCAACTAGTAAGAATGGTCTAGCTATTGGGTAGCTTGAGTTAGTTACGTTGTCTGCTGTTGGTTCAACATCATTTACATTTAAAGCATTTATAGCGTCATCAACGTATCCGAAAGATATGTATCCTATTGCATTGTCATTTCCTTCAACTGTTGATTTTATGTTTCCTGAACCATCACTAACCTGAGCATCTTTTAATAATTCTGTAGATTCAAATCCTATTATTTCCTGGAATCCATCTCTTGTACCAGAACCTTCTTCTCTTGATACAACAACTATTGGAGCATCATTTCCGCCAACTTCTTTCCAGTTAGTTATTTTTCCAGTGTATATATCTTTTACCTGATCTGTTGTAAGGTTTTTAACTGGGTTGTTTTTATTTGTTATAACTGCTATACCATCTATAGCTATTTTTGTTTCCTGAAGTCCTGCTGATTTTTCTTCATCTTTTAAATCTCTTGATGCCATACCTATTTCAGATACACCATCTATTGCATTTTTTATACCAGCTGATGAACCTATCTGCTGTATTTCAACACTTACACCTTCATTTGCTTTTTCAAACCGTTCAGCTATTTTTTCCATTGATGGACCAACTGAAGTTGAACCTGATACGCTTATTGTAGTTCCTTCTGAAGAAGCTGCTTCATCTCCTCCTGATTTTCCGCATCCAGTAGCTAAACATCCTACTGTTAATATCCCTGCTAATAAAAGTGCTAATCTTTTGTTTTTCATTTCTTAAAATCCTCCGCTTTGTTATAAGTTATTTATTAATTATTACAGTATCTATAATAAAGCAGATGTATTAAAAGAATATTAGATTAGAGTTAATGAAGAGTAAAAATTGTTAAGTAATTTAAATATACTTAATATTTCCTTAAAATTCACTCCTCTACACTATGAAAATAAGATATAATATACTAAAATTAGCGACAAAAGGGATGTGAAGATAATGACTAAAAAAATTCTCGACTTATTAAATAAATGTGATTACGACGAAATAAAAGACTTCTTGTTAGAAAAAGAACTAGAATTCTACAACAACGACTTAAAAGACCTTATACTATACTCTGGGTTTAGCATACCAAACTACAACAAACTAATGGACATATTAGAAATAAACGACCTTGAACCACCAATATTCTCAGACATATTCACCGATGAAATAATGGTAAACAGCATAAACGTATACAAAACAAACGTATATAATCTATACTTCATAAGAAAAGAACAATTTGGACTAAGAGATGAAGATGCTGCCATAAACGAACTAATCTTCACTGACGACTTAGAAAACTTAATAAAAAAAGCAAAACAAGAATTACTAAACAGATACCTTGTAAAAGACTTACACCTAGGCAAATAAAAAAGGTCGGATATAAATCCGACCTAGTACTTAATAGTTAAATAATCACTTCAAGCAACTTTAACTAATAACATTGATACGCTATTTTTTTTCTAAACTTACTAATTTTTCAAATATTTTCATTACATCTGGTTGAGTTCTTGTAAATTTAACACCATGCCTAATCATTTCTTTTACTTTTTTTGCCTTCTTTTCTATAAGAATAATTTCTGATTCATTGTATAACATTAAATGATTATTTTTTATTGTATATTCTCTCTCAATGTAATTTTCTGTGACAGGAAACATATCACCTATAAGAAAGACATTATTTTTGCCATTAGATAACTTCAATATATGTAGCACATCACACTTCTTATTATTTTTTTCTTTCGCCTCAATAATCTTCTTATATTTTTCTACTCTAGTTGACATTGGAATCATCCAAAATATACCATTTTTATCCTCTATACAGTAATAATGTGGTCTATTTTCTTTTTTATTTCCCCTAAGATACGGATCTGGGAAATCTCTAAAAAACTCATCTTTTATAATATAAAACCCATTCTTTTTCACAGTATCCCCCCAAAAAAATCCCCCATCTAAAAAGATGAGGGATATTACTTACAACCCAACCACTTATATTCCGCATATTGGTCAGCGGTATACTTACAACCCAACTATTTATATTCCGCATATTGGTCAGCGGTATACTTACAACCCAACTATTTATATTCCG
>SAMEA3387476__coassemble_1169_pt1 | contig 37287 bp, 28 predicted proteins | sample SAMEA3387476__metabat2_low_PE_029 | metagenome-assembled genome bin SAMEA3387476 (sample SAMEA3387476) | Felis catus | biome: Faeces | place: United Kingdom | collected 2012
CCCAATTATATAATAAAAAATTACAAGCCCAAGCTAATAATATATAAATTACTGGCTCTAAATTTCCTAATGAAACAGTTCTTTTTTCTTCCTTTCTATTGAAAAAGTGTCTTCCTATCAATTTCCAGACCACAAAACCAAAAATTGCTCCCAAAACATTCATCATTAAATCATCTATATCCACTAATCTATTTGTTGGAAGTTGTGCGAATTCTATGCATATAGAAAATACTAAACCTATTAGAGCAACTTTTATTGGATTTCTAAAATTTTTCCATATATACGGTAGTAAAAATCCAAGTGGCATAAGCATAATAACATTCATAATATATGTAAACACACCATCTGACTGAAATGGTATAAAACTAATATTAGCTTGCTGCAATGTCGTAATTAATCCGCCTTTAGAAATCATCTCCCATATTGATCCAATTCCTGTTACTGAAAATACAAGATAAACATAAATCATCATAATAAATGTCCATAAATAATGGCTTATAGTAGATTTTTTATTGAAAAATAACATAATCACTTGATATATCAATACAGGTAGTACAGTTAAAATAGTTGGAATAAATAGCATAAAAGTCATATTTATCACTCCTTATCAATATAAAATTAATAAAATATTTCTAATTTTGCTTTTAATTTTATATTAAAATACATAGATTATTATTAAAATTTATCAAAACTTTTCTAAATTTTTATATCGAATTATTATTTTCCAATTAAAAAAGGTACCCGTCACACCAACGAGTACCTATATATTATCTTTTAAATACTAATATAGCTTTATCTGTCCCAACCATTGAAAAAGTAACTAGCTTGAAAGTATGTTTTTTCAGCATTTCTTCAGAAGCCTCTTCAATTTTTTTAGCAAGGTCTTCTAGTCCTTCTGTACTTTCAACGATTACAGTTGTATACCATTTTTTATTTAATTCACTAAACATAAGATTTCCCCCTCATTAATAGTTTATTATTTGTCATTATTATATCACTTTGATTTTTTATAATCTATATATTGTTTAAATTTTCTGATTATATAAATATTATATTTTGTATTAATTATCTTATAAAAAGTCCCCTTTTCTATTTTAAAGGAATACAGAATTCGCATAACTGTGAATTAATTTTATAGTTTGAATATCTCTCAATTATTGGTTTTGAAGTATCTACTGGTAAATTAGCTGTTATATTCTGTATATTTTTCCAAAAGTGCATAATATCTTCTTTTGTATGAGGAACTTCAAATATAGCGTATTCTCCATTTGCAATTTCACGAATAGGTAAATCATAATCTAACTCATCTCTAACTATGATACCAACATCATATCTTTGCATTGTTGCTGGTGTTTCTGCTGGATTATCTAAAGCAATACCAACTAAGACAGTATTTTCATCAAATAATCTATTCTCTTTTAAATATTCCTTAAATATTTCCATTAATTTTTTATTCTCTTTTCCATACTCTCCTACCCTACGCATGTATGCTATTTTTATATTTTCAAATTCTTCAATAATCATTTTAACACCTCTTTATAAAATCATTATCAAGCTTGATAAAGTAATTGTAAGTTCAATTAAAATGATTTTCAAGCTATTTTTTAATTCATAATATATTTTTACAAACTAAAAGGTAGATTATTATATAAACATCTACCTTTTAAAATTAACTATTATTTTTATTATTCAAATTGTTCTTCAAAATAGAATAATTCTTCAAACTTTTTATCTAATGCAATACATAGAATCAATGCTAATTTGGCTGTTGGATTAAACTGTCCTGTTTCAATTGAACTAATAGTATTTCTTGATACACCTATCATTTCAGCAAGTTCACTTTGTGAAAGACTTTTTTCTGCACGAGCTACTTTTAATCTATTTTTTAATATTAAATCATTCTTCATATTTTTCTTCATATCTTATATTACCTTCAATAAATCTCTCAATACGTAACTTAAAAAGAATGCAATTGCAGATAAGCATAATATAATACCACCCAAAAGCTCACTCTTTTGTGAGTTACTCTTATATCTTCCAATACATTCTGATCCTGTAAAAGCGCACCAAAAGCTCATTGGTATACAATAGTTTCCACCATTAAATAGTACTAAAATCATATATGTTGCAAGTGTTATACTTAATCCAATAAACCCATATCTTCTTCCAGTATTTTCTACATAGATAACACCTTCATCTTCCATTTGTTCACGACTTTTTCTTAAAATTTCATCTCTGCTCATAACATTTCTCCTTTCCAAGCTACCTTGTCTTTTTGACAAGTTTTCTTTGTATTTATAATATAACATTACCAAGTTTTATTGTCAATATTTTCGACAATAAAACTTGGTATTTTTGTTTCTACAATAAAAAAGGTACCCGTCACAACAACGAGTACCTAAATTGTATCCTCTATTTTATAGGAATAATATCTAACTTGGTGGATTGAAGGATATTAACCTATAAATTATATTAGCACTGACATGCCATATTCATTATCTTGTATAATTTTACAACCGATTCGAGATGAGGAGTCGACGGGAACATATCCATGCACTTAACCTTCTCTGGCATATATCCATACCCGATAAAATCTTTTAAATCATCAACTAACGTCTTTGGATTACAAGAAATATACACTATCTCCTTAGCTCCGAAATCGCATATATCCTTTATTGCCTGCTTGTGTATACCTGGTCTTGGAGGGTCAACTATTATTAAATCTGGCTTAACATCTAAGCTCTTAACAGTATCCTTAACATCTCCAGCTATAAATTCACAGTTATCTAAACCATTTAACTTAGCATTTTCATTAGCTGCAACAACAGCCTCTTCTATTATCTCTATACCATATACTTTCTTAGCTTTTTCTGCCATTAACTGACCTATTGAGCCTGTTCCGCTGTATAAGTCGAAAACAACCTTATTAGAGTGATCTCCAATAAAATCTCTAGCTATAGTATAAAGCTGCTCTGCACCTTTTGTATTTGTCTGGAAGAATGAGAATGGAGATATTTTAAATTTAAGCCCTAATATCTCTTCGTGTAGATAATCTACACCGTATAATATTCTCATCTCATCACACTGAACTGCATCTGCAAGTCCGTCGTTTATAGTGTGAAGTATGCTCACTACATTTCCTTTTAATTCTAATCCGTTTATCATATCAGCAAATTTGCTCATATCAAACTCGCACTGAGATGATGTTACTATATTTACCATTATTTCATCTGTGTGTATACCTTTTCTAACTACAAGGTTTCTTAAATATCCCTCGTGGTTTACAACTCTGTAGTATGGTAACTCTGCATCCTGGAAAAATGCTAAAGACTCTTTTAATATTGTGTTGAAATCAGAATCAACTAACATACATCCGTCAACTGTCTGTATATCTATATGTCTACCTTTTTTGTGAAGTCCTAGTGTAAGTGGTCCACCTTTTACCTCATCACCAAAAGTGTATTCCATTTTATTTCTGTATCCAACATTGTCAGGACTTCCCTGAACACCTAAAAACTCAAATCCTCTTATTCCAGCGTCTTCAAATAGTTCAAGTACCTGTTCTTCTTTTATTTCAAGCTGTTTTGCGTAGTCAACAGAAAGCATAGTACATCCACCACAACCTTCAAAGTGAGGACAAACTTCCGCAGTTTCTATTGGAGATCTTTCTAAAAGCTCTACCATTTTAACATCTGCCTTACCTCTTCCAGTTCTTTTAACAGCAGCTTTCACTTTCTGTCCTTTTATTCCGCCTTTCATCTTTATTCTTCTATCTCCGTACTGGCTTATACTCACTCCGCCAAATTCCATTTTACCGATTTCAAATTCGATTATATCTCTCTTTTTCACGGTTACCTCCTATTATTCGATTATATTTTTAATAATTTATCAATTAGTCTAAACAACTTATTCTCTTACTTCTATTAATTTAACTTCTTCATCTGTAAGCTCTCTATACTCACCTAATTCTAGTGTTTCATCTAATTTTAAAGCTCCCATAGAAAGTCTTTTTAAATATACCACAGTTTTTCCAACACTTTCAAACATTCTCTTAACCTGATGGAATTTTCCTTCGTGTATTGTAAGTTCTATCTCTGAAATATCATCAGATTTTAATATTACAAGCTCTGAAGGCATAGTTTCGTATCCATCGTCCAAAGTTACTCCATTTTTAAATGCCTCAATATCTTCCTCAGTTACTTTTCCGTCTATTTTTGCATAGTATGTTTTTGGAACGTGCTTTTTAGGTGATAATACCCTATGTGCAAGCTGCCCATCGTTAGTCAACACAAGAAGTCCCTCAGTATCTTTGTCCAATCTTCCAACTGGGAATGGCTCAAACACTAAATACTCATCGTCTATTAAATCAAGTACTATTGGATCGTGTTTATCAAACGTCGCAGAAATATATCCATCTGGTTTATTCATCATTAGGTATATAAATTCTCTGTAGTTTATCTTTTCTCCGTTGAACACTATTTCATCTATATCAGTATCTACTTGAAGCCCTGGATTAGAAACTGCTTTTCCATTTACAAAAACAAGACCTTGCTTACAGAATTTTTTAAGCTCAGCTCTACTTCCATATCCTAAGTTAGATAACACCTTGTCTACTCTTTGTTTCTTAGCCAAAATTTTCCCTCCTTTTTCAATTCTTATTTACATCATCGTATATTTTTCGCTTAAATCATAATATATTAATATTATCATTTTTTATCTTCAATTAACAGAAAAAAATCCGTTTATCTCAAGCAATAATCAGATTTTCAAAATTTTATTATAAAAAATCAGTAAAAATATCAGAAAAAATATTAACTCTAAATTTTTTCAAAAAGAAAATGTTTGCAACGTACTGTTTTTCAATTTAGTCTATACCTTTTTTGTTTTTCTCTGTATAATATATTTGATGGATAAATTTTTAAAAGTTTATAGGAGGAATTTAAAAATGGCTTTAATTACTACTAAAGAAATGTTTAAAAAAGCTTATGAAGGTGGATACGCTATAGGTGCATTCAACATAAGTGACTTAGAACAGTTACAGGGTGTATTAGAAGGAGCAAAAGCTAAAAACTCATATGTTATGATACAGGCTTCTAAATCAGCTATACAGTATGCTGGACCTCATACATTAGTTGAAATGGTAAAAGCTGCATCTGATGAAATAGGTGTAGACGTTGCTCTTCACTTAGACCACGGTCCAAACTTCGAAACAGTTAAATCTTGTATAGATGCTGGATTCACTTCAGTTATGATAGACGGATCTCACTTCGATTTCGAAGAAAACGTAAGAGTTACTAAAGAAGTTGTTGACTACGCTCACGAAAGAGGAGTTGTTGTTGAAGCTGAATTAGGTGTATTAGCAGGTGTTGAAGATGAAGTTAGCTCAAATGTACACAAATACACTGACCCAGACGAAGCAGTTGAATTCGTTGAAAGAACAGGAGTTGACTCATTAGCTATAGCTATAGGTACTTCTCATGGTGCTTTCAAATTCAAAGGTGAAGCTGAATTAAAATTCGACATATTAGAAGAAATACAGAACAGATTACCAGGATTCCCAATAGTACTTCACGGTGCTTCTGCAGTTGATCAGGAATCAGTTGCTACTTGTAATGAATTCGGTGGAAATATAGCTGGTGCTAAAGGTGTTCCAGTTGACATGTTAAGAAAAGCATCTTCAATGGCAGTTTGCAAAATAAACATGGATACTGACTTAAGATTAGCTATGACTGCAGCTATAAGAAAATACTTAGCTGAAAACCCATCTCAGTTCGACCCAAGAAAATACTTAGGTGCTGGTAGAGATGCTATACAGGCTGTTGTAGAAAGCAAAATAGATAATGTTCTAGGATCAGAAAACTCTATAAACTAATTGTATTTTGATTTCAATTTGAAATTTATTTGAAAGTGTGGCTTTTGCTACACTTTCTTTTTTTATAATCTTGACATATTTTAGATTTAGGTATATTATCAAGTTAAAGTAAGGATAACACATATCTTAAATAGATAAATTTTAGAAAAGAAAGGAATGGTCATGCTATGTGTTGCTGTTGTTGTTGCTACAATTCAAAACAATTAAATAACAGTATTTTTTATGGCGAGACTCTGACTTTCTCTAAAAACGGTGTTACTCTTTAATTTGATAAAATTTTTAAAAATTGAATTTCAAATCTATTGATTAAATAGATTTCTAATGCTGTTTTCATAAAAAATAAATACTCGTAGCAGGCCTGATAATAATTTTTGCATATCATCCCCTTTAGATATATTTTAGCCTTTGCTCTTTTACGAGTATATTTTATGGAAGCAGTTTTTTAATGTCAAAAATCCAATCAAATCTAGAATTATCAATCAAACAGATGTGAATCTACAATTCTTCAAAAGATAATCATAATTTTTTTAGACTGTCTTATTCCGCCAAAAGCAAAATATCTTTATTTTAAAAATTTCAAAACAAAATTCAAATAAAAAATAATAGAGCAATTGGCTCAGACGGAGGAAAATATTATGATATACAACAAAATAACTGAAACTATAGGAAATACACCAGTTCTTAGATTCAAGGAATTTGAATCAGAAAATAGCGCAGAAATATACGGAAAGCTTGAATTCTTCAATCCTGGAGGTTCAATCAAAGATAGAATTGCAGCATTTATAATGGAAAAAATGCTACTTGATGGAACTATTAAACAGGGAGATACAATAGTAGAGCCTACTAGTGGAAATACAGGAATAGGAATTGCAATGGCTGCAGCTGCAAACGGATTAAAGGCTGTCATGGTTATGCCAGATACTATGAGTATAGAAAGACAGAAGATTTTAAAAGCATATGGTGCAGAAATAGTCCTTACTCCAGGAAAACTTGGAATGAATGGAGCTATTGCAAAGGCAGAAGAATTAGTAGAAACTAGAGGATACAAAATGTTTGATCAGTTCAATAATAAATCTAATCCAGAAGCTCACAAAAACTCCACAGCAATAGAAATCATAAAAGACTTTAAAAACTTAGACGCATTTGTAGCTGGTGTCGGTACTGGTGGCACATTAACTGGAAATGCAAGCGTACTTAAAGAAAACTACAAAGATATCGAAATAATAGCAGTTGAGCCAGATTTATCTCCTGTTATCTCAGGTGGTAGTCCATCTCCTCACAAACTTCAGGGTATAGGTGCAGGATTTATACCATCAATACTAGATACAGATTTAATAGATAAAGTGGAACAGATTTCATCTGAAGAAGCTTATTCAAACGCTATAAAATCAGCATCAGATGTAGGAGTTATGCTTGGAATTTCAGGTGGTGCAGCACTTGCAGCGGCAATCAAAACAGCTGAAAGACTTGGTAAAGGCAAGAAAGTTCTATTTATAGCTCCCGATAATGGAGAAAGATACCTTTCAACAGATTTATACAAATAAGTTTTAAAAATCTGTACAAGTAATTTTTAAAGTGGCAGTTAGAAACATAAATAGAAAGAAATAAAAAATTATGATTAGGTTTTGGAGGATTAGACATGAGCAGTTTTAGAAATATAATAAACACATATAAAGCACAGGACCCAGCGGCGACAAATGCCCTGAGTATTATAATAAATTACCCTGGAATTCACGCGATATTTTTCCACAGAATAGCACATTTTATAAACAATCTGGGGTTAAAATTCTTAGCTAGATTTATATCGCAGGTAGCTAGATTCCTTACTGGTATAGAAATTCACCCTGGTGCTACTATTGGAAAAAGATTATTTATAGACCATGGAAATGGTGTTGTAATAGGTGAAACTGCTGAAATAGGCGACGATGTAGTGATGTTTCATCAGGTAACTCTTGGCGGTACAGGACACGATAAAGGAAAAAGACACCCTACAGTTGGAAATGGCGTTACTATAGCAACTGGTGCAAAAGTACTTGGAAATATAAAAATTGGGGATAACTCTAAAATAGGTGCAAATGCAGTAGTTCTTAAAAACGTGCCAGAAAACGCAACTGTTGTTGGAATACCAGCAAAAATAGTTAAACTAAACGGAGAAAAAGTAAATATGGCACTATAAATCATAGATATTTATTATAAAAAATACTTCAGATGTCATACATATTTACTAAAAATATGTTACATCTGAATTTTTTTTATCAAATTATAATGCTTTATTATTATATATTTTTTTCATTTCATAAAAATTAATAACGATTTCTTATTTACTTTTTCAAGTTTTTAATAAATTTTTCTTTTAAAATTCATAATTTTAATCATTTAAATTTTTAAGTTTTGTAGATAATTTATTCATATTATGTTATAATGTTAAATAATTAATTATTACAATTATATATTTTTTCTATGGATAAGAGATAGGTATTTGATGAATTTGTTTTTACATTTAAAAAAGGAGAAATTGTTATGAACTTATATCATCTTAAATATTTCGTTACTTTAGCCCATCTCGAACACTACACAAAAGCTGCTGAGCAGCTCTCAATCACTCAGCCTAGTCTTAGTCATGCAATAGCTTCACTAGAAAGAGAGATTAATATTCGCCTATTTGAAAAAGAAGGTAGAAATGTAGTGCTCACTAGAGCTGGGAAGAATTTTTTAACAGATATCGAGAAGGCTTTAGCTCTTATTGATGAAAGCATCAACTCAATACACCTTTCAGAAATAGGGGAAGGATGTATAGATATAGCTTTCCATAAAAATATGGCTGCTTCATTTATTCCGGATCTGGCAAGAAAATTTTTAAATGAACATACTGGGAAAAACATCGACTTTAAATTTTACTACGATGCTGAATCTACTGAGGAATTAATCAAGGGGTTATATTCAAAGAATTTTGATTTTATATTCTGTTCTAATAGAATAAATGAAAAAAATATAGAGTATACACCTGTATTTAAACAGAACGCTGTACTTCTAGTTCCAGAGGGACACCCTCTAGCTGATAAAGAATCTGTTTCTATAGACGACACATTAGAATATAATCACATTCTTTATACTAAAAATCATACACTTTCAGAAAAACTATCTTCTTATTTAAACAAGAAAGAATGCCGGGCAAATATATCTTACAAGACTGACGATTTAGGTGTTATAGCTTCTCTAGTAACTGGTGATTTTGGAATTTCAATAGTTCCAGAAAATACTTCATTAAATCTAAAGGGAGTTAAATCTATAGAAATATCAGACTTAGACTGGCAAAATATTGTATATATGGCTTATTTAAAATCTTCTTATGAAATACCACTTATAAATGAATTTAAAAAATTCATTGAAGAACATACAATCAATTTGTAGATATTAATCGGTTTTTTGGTTATTAGTCTATTAATGTTTACAAATAAATAAATTAATTACTATAACATATTTTAAAGGTTCATATTTTTATTTTAAAAAGCTTAAAGCAGAACTCTTGTAATTTATCTGTCGTAACTTAAATCACTTAATAGAGTTCTTAAAAAAATGGCTGTTGCAAAATTTGCAACAGCCTATTTTATTATTTAATTTTTATTGTATATACCCTCATTATACATTCTCTTGTATATACTTTTATTATTATTTATTTCGTTGTTATTATACGTTTATTTCGTTGTCAACTTCTTTATCATCTTTATGAGCTTCTAATACTGGTGCAACTTCATTTTTTAGGAATTCTTCAACCTGCATTGGAGCACATCCAACGTATTTTTCTGGTTTAAGTATTTCGTTTAATTCTTCAAGAGTAACACCAAACATTTCATCAGCTGCTATTCTTTCTATTAGGTCGTTTTTCTTACCTTCAACTTTAACCATTCTACCAGCTTCTAAAGAATGTACTCTTATTCTTTCGTGTAAGTCCTGTCTGTTTCCACCTTTTCTAACAGCATCCATCATTATGTTTTCTGTAGCCATAAATGGAAGTTCGCTCATTAATCTCTGTTCTATAACTTTTGGATATACAACTAATCCATCTGCAACGTTGCAATATAAGCTTAGTATACTGTCTACTGCTAGGAATGCTTCTGGTACACTTATTCTCTTGTTAGCAGAGTCATCTAGTGTTCTTTCAAACCACTGAGTAGCTGTTGTTATAGCTGGGTTTAACGCATCTACCATAACATATCTCGCAAGTGCTGCTATTCTTTCACTTCTCATTGGATTTCTCTTGTATGCCATAGCAGAAGAACCTATCTGTTTCTTTTCGAATGGTTCTTCAACTTCTTTTAAGTGCTGAAGAAGTCTTATATCGTTTGAGAATTTTGTACCTGACTGAGCTATACCAGATAATATATTAAGAACTTTGCTGTCTATTTTTCTAGTGTAAGTCTGTCCAGATACAGCTATTACTTTGTCGTATCCCATTTTTTCAACTATTTTTTTATCAAGCTCTTTTACTTTTTCGTAATCACCTTCAAATAATTCAAGGAATGAGGCCTGAGTTCCTGTTGTTCCTTTTGATCCAAGAAGTTTTTTATCTGATAAGAAGTGTTCTATTTCTTCTAAATCATATAATAAGTCCTGTATCCATAATGTAGCTCTCTTACCTACTGTTGTTGGCTGAGCTGGCTGGAAGTGAGTAAATCCAAGTGTTGGAAGACTCTTATACTCATCTGCAAATTTAGATAATGCTTTTATAGCCATTACTAATTTTGTTCTAACAAGTTCCATACCTTCATACATTAGTATTAAGTCTGTGTTATCTCCAACGTAGCAAGAAGTAGCACCTAAGTGTATTATACCTGCAGCTTTAGGGCACTGCTGTCCGTAAGCGTAAACATGAGACATAACATCGTGTCTAACTTCTTTTTCTCTTGCAACGGCTACATCGTAGTTTATATCGTCCTGATTTGCTTTTAATTCGTCTATCTGTTCCTGAGTTATTTCAAGACCTAGCTCCATTTCTGATTCAGCTAGTGCTATCCATAATTTTCTCCATGTACGGAATTTTTTGTCATTAGAGAAAAGCTGTTTCATCTCTTTACTCGCATAACGTGATGTTAGTGGTGACTGATATATTTCGTTCATATTATCCTCCGATTTTTATTTTAATTTTTATTATACTCTTTTTGTTTATATAATAAGTTCAAATTATATTCCTAATCTGCTCATTACTTCATCATAGGCTTCTTTTACTCCACCTAAATCTCTTCTAAATCTATCTTTATCTAGTTTTTCGTGAGTATTTATATCCCAAAGTCTGCAAGTGTCAGGAGATATCTCATCTGCTAAGATTATTCTTCCATGGTATCTTCCCATTTCTATTTTGAAGTCTACTAATTCTATGTCAGCCTGTTTGAAATACTCTATTAAGAAATCATTTATTTTCATTGTCATATCTTTTATAGCGTCTAGTTCTTCCTTAGTAGCTGCACCTATTGCCATTATCTGGCTGTCGTTTATCATTGGATCTCCAAGTGCATCGTCTTTTAAGCAGAATTCTAATGTAGGATTTTTTAGTACAGTTCCTTCTTCTACACCAAATCTCTTAGAAAAGCTACCTGCAGCTATGTTTCTAACTATTATTTCAAGTGGTACTATTTCCACCTTTTTAACTACTGTTTCTCTATCTGAAATTTCTTCAACTAAATGAGTTTCTATTCCCTTTTCTTCTTCTAGTTTTTTAAATATAAAGTTGGCCATTCTGTTGTTTATAACACCTTTTCCGTCTATCTGTCCTTTTTTAAGTCCATTGAATGCAGTTGCATCGTCTTTGTATGATATTAATAAGCAATCATCATTCCCTTCTATTTCATAGACTCTTTTGGCTTTACCTTCATATAACATTTTTCCTTTATTCATCTTAGTTTCCTCCCCTTAAAGTATACATTTCATAATATTCTATAAGTTCAAATTCTAAACTGCACATATATTAAGTTTTCTATTATATATGTGCAGTTTTCATCATCACTTACAATTTTATACATATATTGAATTTATATCAACTAGTCTGGTATTTTCTTCTGAGTAGTGACTTAATAAACTTTCTGCAAGTGCATTTGCTGTGTCTATTGAAGTTAGACAAGGAACAGCGTAATCTATTGCTTTTCTTCTGATTTTAACACTGTCTCTTGTAGGTATTCTACCCTTAGAAGATGTTGAAATTACATATTTTACTACTCCACTTTCTATTAACTTACTTGTGTTGTTTACTCTGTCTTCGTGAATTTTATTTACTACTGTAACATCCATTCCTTCTTCTTCAAGAACTTTGGCAGTTCCTTCTGTAGCGTATAATTTAAATCCTAGTCTTTCAAATTTTTCAGCTACTTCTGCTATTTCTGGTTTATCTCCATCTTTTACAGATATAAATACTCCACCGTCTTTTTCCATATGGTATCCAGCAGCTGCTAGTCCTTTAAATACTGCTTCTTTTAGATTTCTACCTATACCTAAAACTTCCCCAGTAGATTTCATTTCTGGTCCTAAGTGTACATCTAGGTCTATTAATTTTTCGAATGAGAATACTGGTACTTTGGCTGCAAAGTATTTCTGTCCTTTAAATAGCCCTGTTCCAAATCCCATATCTTTTATTTTTTCGCCAAGCATTGCTCTAACTGCAAGCTCAACCATTGGAACACCAGTTATTTTACTTAGGTAAGGTATTGTACGAGAAGATCTTGGATTTACTTCTATTACATATATTTTTCCTTCGTATATAACGTACTGTATATTTACAAGTCCCTTAGTTTTTAAAGAAACTGCAAGCTGTTTTGAGTATTCAACTATTTTTTCTTTTAGTTTTTCACTTATATTCCATGAAGGGCAAACTGCTATAGAGTCACCTGAGTGTACTCCTGCTCTTTCTATATGTTCCATTATTCCCGGAATTAATATATCCTCTCCATCACATATAGCATCAACTTCTACTTCTACACCCATCATATATTTATCTATTAGTATTGGGTTGTCCTTTTTGTTTGATTTTAGTATTATTTTCATGTATTCTTTGATATCTTCATCGCCGAATGCAATTATCATATTCTGTCCACCTAATACGTAAGATGGTCTCATAAGTACTGGGTATCCAAGTTCATTTGCAGCTTTTAAGGCTTCATCTTCTGTAAGAACTGTATGTCCCTGTGGTCTTTTTATGTGTAGAGATTCAAGAAGTTCATCAAATCTTTCTCTATCCTCTGCCATATCTATGCTTTCTGCACTAGATCCTAATACATTTATTCCCTGACTTTCTAGGAACTTAGTTAGGTTTATAGCTGTCTGACCACCAAATGCAACTACTACTCCATAAGGTTTTTCTGTATTCATTACGTTCATTACATCTTCTGGAGTAAGTGGTTCAAAGTATAGTCTATCCGCTGTATCAAAGTCTGTAGATACAGTTTCTGGGTTGTTGTTTATTATAACAACATCAAATCCTGCTTTTTTAAGTGCCCATACACAGTGAACTGCAGAGTAGTCGAATTCTATCCCCTGTCCTATTCTTATCGGTCCTGAACCAAGAACTACTACAGTTTTTCTCTCTCTTATTCCTTTTCTTTCTATAAACTCATCCGCTTCATTTACTTCATCACAGCAACTATAGAAGTATGGAGTTTCTGCTTTAAATTCTCCTGCACAAGTGTCGACCATTTTAAATGACGCTGGAGCTGAGTAATTTACTTTTTCTCCACTTATTCTTTCTATTGTAGAGTTTAAGAATCCGTATCTTTTTGCAACGTTATAAGTAGCTTCTGATACATTTCCTTTAGATAGTTCTTTTTCTACTTCTGCTATGTTTTTCATTTTATATAAGAACCAGTTATCTACTTTTGTTATTTCATGTATTTCTTCACAAGATATTCCTCTTTTTAATGCTTCATATATTACGAATACTCTTTCATCGTTGCATACATGAAGAGCTTCTTTTACCTGTTCATCTGAATACGCAGCAACTTTTGGAAGAGTACAGCAATCTGTTTTGTTTTCAGATCCTCTAACAGCTTTCATAAGTGCAGTTTCAAAGTTCTGTCCTATAGCCATTACCTCACCTGTAGCCTTCATCTGAGTACCAAGTTCTCTCTTAGCATACACAAATTTGTCAAATGGCCATTTAGGGAATTTAACAACAACATAGTCAAGAGCTGGCTCGAAGCATGCGTAAGTCTGTTTAGTTATTTCATTTTTTATTTCATCTAATCTATATCCAAGTGCTATTTTTGCAGCAACTTTTGCTATTGGATATCCTGTAGCTTTTGAAGCTAGAGCTGAAGATCTTGAAACCCTTGGGTTTACTTCTATTACAGCGTATTCGTCGCTATTTGGATTAAGTGCGAACTGACAGTTACATCCACCTTCAACACCCATAGCATCAACTATTTTTATAGCTGCTGTTCTAAGCATCTGGTATTCTTTATCTGCAAGTGTAACCGCTGGAGCTATTACTATACTGTCTCCTGTATGTACTCCAACTGGGTCAAAGTTTTCCATTGAACATACAGTTATAGCATTTCCTGCTCCATCTCTTACAACTTCAAACTCTATTTCTTTCCATCCAGATATACATTTTTCAACTAATATCTGTGTTATTGGAGATAATCTAAGTCCATTTTCTGCAATCTTTTTAAATTCTTCCTCGTCGTTTGCGATTCCACCACCGCTTCCTCCAAGAGTAAACGCTGGTCTAACTATTACTGGGTAACCTATTTTTCCTGCGAATTCTACAGCAGAATCTAGGTCTTCAACTATTTCTGAAGGTATTACAGGCTGTCCTATTTCAAGCATTGTATCTTTGAACATCTGTCTATCTTCAGCTTTATCTATTGTTTCTGGGTCTGCTCCAAGAAGCTTAACACCCATTTTTTCTAGGTATCCTTCTTTAGCTAACTGCATTGAAAGAGTTAGAGCTGTCTGCCCACCTAATGTAGAAAGTATACTGTCTGGTCTTTCTTTTTCTATTATTCTTTTTAATGTAGTAACTGTAAGTGGCTCTATATATATTTTGTCAGCCATTGCGTTGTCAGTCATTATAGTCGCTGGATTTGAGTTAACTAGTATAACTTCCTTTCCATCTTCTTTTAAAGCCTGACAAGCCTGTGTTCCAGAATAATCAAATTCCGCTGCCTGTCCTATTACTATAGGCCCTGAACCTATTAAAAGTACTTTCTGTATGTCGTTATTTTTAGGCATTATATCTCAACTCCTTCCATTAAACTTATAAATCTATCAAATAAATATGCTGTATCCTGTGGTCCACCACAAGCTTCTGGATGGAACTGTACTGAGAATACTGGCATATCTGTGTATTTTATTCCTTCGCAAGTACCGTCATTTACATTTGTAAATAATAATTCTGCATTTTTAGGTAATTCATCATTGTCAACTGCATATCCATGATTCTGGCTTGATACGTATATTCTTCCTGTTGAAAGGTCTTTAACAGGCTGATTTCCACCTCTGTGTCCGTATTTTAATTTAATAGTAGTTCCTCCCTGAGAAAGAGCTAATAACTGATGACCTAAACAAATTCCAAATGTAGGTATATTTGCCTTGCATAGTTCTTTTAATTCTTCTATTATTTTTACATTGTCCTTTGGATCTCCAGGTCCATTAGATAGCATTATTCCGTCTGGATTTAATGCTTTTATTTCCTCAGCTGTTGTAGATGCAGGCACTGTTGTTACATTGCATCCTCTTTTTAATAATTCTCTTCTTATATTTCTCTTAGCACCGAAATCCCATAATACTACGTTATACTTAGCATCTTCCACTTTATCAGTAAATGACTCTTCACAAGTAACTGCTTCAACCATATCAAAGTATTCTACATCTATTTTTTCAGTCTCTTTAACTGGTTCAGAAGTTATTTTTGCCTTCATAGTACCATGTTCTCTAAGTACTCTTGTAAGTTCTCTTGTATCTATACCGTATACTCCTGGTATATCGTTCTTTTTAAGGTATTCATCAAGTGTACCTTCACATCTGTAGTTAGAAGGATGTTCACAGTACTCTCTAACTATATAAGCTTTTACAAAAGAGCCTCTACTTTCGGCATCTTCTTCTATTATTCCGTAGTTTCCTATAAGTGGGAATGTCTGAACAACTATCTGCCCACAGTAACTTGGGTCTGTAAGTGTTTCAAAATATCCTGTCATTCCAGTAGTAAATACTATTTCGCCAGTTATTTCCTTTTCCCGTCCAAAAGATTTTCCTTCAAAAATCTTTCCATTTTCAAGAATTAAGTTGATTTTCTTTTCCAAAGTTAGTGCCTCCTTTTTTCTATTCAAACTGTGATTTGCTGTAGTTTTCTATTATAAGAGGGTAATTTCCATCGAAGCATCCTGTACAGAAATCTCTGCAACATTTTCCACATGCTTTCTTTAACCCCTCTATGCTTATAAATCCTAGTGAATCAGCGCCTATGCTTTTTCTGATTTCTTCTAATTCCATTTTATTTGCTATTAGATTTTCTTCGCTGTCTATGTCTGTTCCAAAGTTACAAGTGTGTCTGAACATAGGTGAAGATACAAGCATATGCACCTCTTTAGCACCTGCCCGTCTTACATTTTTTATTATCTTAGCACTTGTAGTTCCTCTTACTATAGAGTCGTCTATAAGTATTACTCTCTTGTCTTTTAAATTACTTGCAAGAGGATTTAATTTTAGTTTAACCGCTTTTTCTCTCTGCTCTTGTGTTGGGAATATGAAGCTTCTTCCAATGTATCTATTCTTTACAAATCCAAATTCAAAAGGTATATTGCTTTCTTTTGCATATCCAATGGCTGCCTCTATTCCACTGTCTGGCACACCACATACAACATCTGCATCTATTTTGAATTCTTTTGCAAGTTCTCTTCCCATGTTTATTCTTGCATCGTATACATTTAATCCATCTATGTTTGAGTCTGTTCTGGCAAAGTAGACATACTCAAATATACAAGAGCCCTTTTTTTCTCTATTTAATATTACCTTGCTATCTATAGAAAGGTCTTCATTTATTACAACCATTTCTCCTGGTTCAATATCTCTAATTAATTCATAGTTTATACTATCAAATGCACAGCTTTCAGATGCCACAGCTATACCACTTTCACCTTTACCTATACAAAGAGGTCTAAATCCCCATCCATCTCTTATCGCTACTAGTTTGTTTTGAGATGTCATTATAACAAGTGAAAATGCACCTTCTAGTTTTTCAACTGCTTTTTCAATAGCTTTTAATTCATCTTTTTCTGTAAGCATTTCAAATGCGATTAATTTCGCTATAGATTCACTATCATTAGTAGATCTAAATATACAACCTTCTTTTTCAAGACCTTTTCTTATTTCCATTGAGTTGACAATATTCCCATTGTGAGCAACTGCAACCCTTCCCCTTAAATACTCTGCTAGTATTGGCTGAGTATTTGCCTTTGAGTTAGAGCCTGTTGTAGAGTATCTAACGTGTCCTATAGATACTTCAGCATCTCCTAAGTCGCTTATATCCTTTGGTGAGAATACCTCGCTTACTAATCCCTTGTTTTTAAATAAATTTATTTTTTCTCCAACTAACGATGCTATTCCTGCACCTTCCTGACCTCTGTGCTGAAGTGCCATAAGTGCAGAATGAGTCATACTAGCTGAATCATTTTCTTTGGTTCTTATCCCAAAAACTCCACATTCTTCTCTTAACTTTTCTTCCATTCTTCTATTCCTCTTTTTTGATATAGTTTTTATTTACTTTATAGTTTTTCTTTTAAATAGGGATATGCCCTGTAAAAATTTACAAAACATATCCCATTATTCTCAAATTGTCTGCAACGATGCAAAAAATACTAGTCTTGTACTACTATGTATTCTTCTCTTTCAGCTCCAACTGAAACGTATTTTATCTTGCACCCAACAGCTTTTTCTATATATTTTATGTATTCTCTAGCTGCTTCTGGTAACTCTTCTAATTTTCTGCAACCAGATATATCTTCATGCCATCCATCTACATATTCATAAACTGGTTTAGCATTTTCTAATTTTTCCCCTATTGGGAATACATCTAATTCTTTTCCTTCAAAAGTATATCCTACACATACTGGTATTTTATCCATGTATGAAAGAACGTCTAATTTAGTAAGAGCTATTTCATCTGCTCCCTGCATTCTAACACCGTATTTAGATGCAAGAACGTCAAATCCACCAACTCTTCTTGGTCTACCTGTAGCTGCACCGTATTCGTTACCAGCTTTTCTTAAATGTTCTGCTTCTTCTCCAAATAATTCAGCTGTGAAAGGTCCTTCACCAACACAAGTAGAGTAAGCTTTCATTATACCTACAGTAAGGTCTAATTTTCTATTTGGCACACCAGCCCCTATTGGTGCATAAGAAGCTATAGTTGATGATGAAGATGTAAATGGATATATACCAAAGTCTATATCTCTTAAAGCACCTAACTGTGCTTCAAACATTACATTTTTACCATTTGCAGCTGCATTATCTATGAAAAGACCTGTATCACATATATAATCTTTTAATTCATATCCGTACTCTTTTATCCATGCAAACATTTCTTCTGCATCTAATTTTTCAGATTCGTAACCTTTTTCTATCATAAGGTTTTTCCATTCAACTATATTTGCTATTTTAGCTTTTAAGCTTTCTTCACTATCAAGAAGATCTCCCATTCTTATACCTTTTTTCATGTATTTATCTCCGTATACTGGAGCTATACCTCTTCTTGTTGAACCGTACTTAGCGTCTTTTAATCTTTCTTCTTCTAAGCAGTCCTGCTGAACGTGATATGGCATACATATTATAGCTCTATCACTTATTTTTAAGTTTGCTGGAGTTATTTTTATTCCAGCTTCTCTTAATCTTCCCATTTCTCCATGAAGATGTTTTAAATCTATTACTACACCGTTCCCCATAACATTTACAACATCTTCTCTTAATATTCCTGATGGAAGTAGATTAAGAACGAATTTTCCTTTTTCATTTATTACTGTATGTCCCGCATTGTTTCCACCCTGGTATCTTACAACAACATCGTAATCTTCTGAAAGAAGGTCTACCATTCTTCCTTTTCCTTCGTCTCCCCAGTTTATTCCTGTTATAGCTGTTAACATATATTACCTATCCTTTCTACCGCCCTACTGCGATAATGACAATATTTAAAGTACTCAATAGTACTTTACTACCCATTTTTTTCTTAGTTCAAAATGTGGTTTAGATGAACTTTCTATTTTTCGCCCCAAAAAAGGTGTTTACCAAAAGAAGGGTATAAAAATTCCCAAATGAATTTAAAAAATTACCCTTTTCCCCTGATAAACACCCTCATGTTCAAATCTAGGTTATTATATCATTCTATCAAGTAATATGTCAATCAAGGAAAACGTTACACAAAAATATTTTTGAAATTTTATCATAAATATTCGTTATATAACGAAATATATTTAATATTTTTTCAAAATAAAACGCATTTATTTCTTTTGAGGCACAAAAAAACTGCAAGGTATATAATAACCTTGCAGTCAATTCCATTTTATTAACTAACTATAGAATTTTGAAGCTCCTGAAAGCCGTCTTCTTCCAACTATTTTAACTATACTATCTAGTTTCTGTATTTCAATTCTTTTAAATGCTACTAAAAGTATAAATTTAAAATCATCAAAATCCTGACCTATACTGTATATTTCAAAATGACATCTTACATCGTCAAATCCATATTTTTCCTGTAAATCCTCTTCAAATTCGTCTGTAAAACCTTTTATATAATCTCTTATATCTTCAAAGAACATATCAAAATATCCTTCTTCTAACCCTTCTGTAAGAGAACTCACTATTGGATCTAAATCATATTTATTAGATAAGAATAAATCTTTAGCCAGCTGACAATCAAATACTAATATATCTTTTTCTTTTATAGTGTCTGATATGTCCTGACATTTTTCTATATCCTCGCTCATCAAAAGTAAATCTTTTATATCTCTACTCTTGACCTGTATTTTTCCATTGTCATTCATTAGCTTTAAAGAAACCATTTTTTCTACCCCCTTTATTTTAATCTATTGGAGATGAATTCATCAATCTCTTTCCAATTTCTTACCCTAGTTATATTATCACATTCTACATCTTTATTGTAGTTTGTGTCAATCAAAAGAACATCAATTCCATTTTTTGCTATATCCATAGCATTGTTTGGATCGTCTTCAATAAAAATATCGCATCCCAATTCAAGTGCTTTTCCACTTTTCTTGACTGGCCCCAATAAATATATATTGTTTGCATTTATACCGTACTTATCAAACCATTTTTCAGTGATTTCTTTTAAGCACTCTCTTCTCGCAGTTACAAAATATACATTTATATCCCCAGAATTCTCAAGTTTTTTAATTACTTCTACTGCAAATTCTGCTGGCTCTGCAGCTTCATATGTATAGCTGTAATTATTGTCAAAGTTTATATAAAAGTCTCCTTCAACAGTTCCATAAAGCTGCTCCCAATCAAGTGTAGTATACTGCTCTTTTGTTATGTTTTTTCCAAAAATTTCATTTAAAAACGGTATAAATCCATAAGGATCCGTCACCGTTCCATCTATATCTATACCTATATTTATACCCATTTTAAATCTAATTCACTCTTTCCATGTATTTACTTAATCCATTACTTTTACTGGCATAAAATCAATATAATCAGCAGATACTAGATTGTATTCTATACCATTTCTAATACCTTTAAGCCCTGTCTTAAAAGACTCTTCTCCATGAAGATGTCCGTAATAGACTCTCTCCACTCCATATTTCTCGTATAAATCTGTAAAAACAGAATTATCCAAAGAGTCGTTAGTCGGCGGATAGTGTGTAATTACTATTATTTTTTCATATCCAGCCTTTTTAGCCTCTTTAAGCGAAATTTCTATTCTTATCGCTTCTCTATCGTAAATTTTCTTATCATCTTCAGTAAATTTAAACTCATTTGGACAAATCCAACCTCTTCCACCACAGATTGCATAGTCTTTATATGTAAAAAATCCAGTCTGAATAAACTTCATATCGTCGTACATTTTATTCAACTTGGTAGCTGTAGTCCACCAATAATCATGATTCCCCTTAATAAAGAACTTCTGTCCTGGAAGATCATGTATCATATCAAAGTCAGACTGTGCATCTTTCATCTTAGTCCCCCACGATACATCGCCCAACACCAAAACAACATCATCTTCTTTAACTGTAGATTCCCAATTATTTTTTATCTTTTCATCGTGGTTTTGCCACTTCTCTCCAAAAATATCCATTGGTTTATCTACAGAAGAAGATAAATGTAAATCTCCTATTGCATATAAACTCATATTATTTATTCCTTCATTTTATGATTTTTTATTTCTTCTATTTTGCGACCTATTTCGTCTTTAAGCTGTAGTATTTCTTTTACGTCTTCCATAGAATTCTGTATCATATCGAGATTTCTCTGATACTGTATTGCATTGTTTGTGTATCCTAGTTCTCTAACTTCTTGAATTCTATCAAGTACGTCCTTAACAGCTAATTCTCTCATCCGATACATAGACTGAGCATTCATTATATCCTCTCTTATCTCGCCCATTTCTTGGTCTAATAAGAAGGCTGCATCTGCTGCTCTTCTAAGTCTTACCGCCAATGTATCTGGTATATAGTGTTCGTATTTATATTTTAGAGAATGTTCTATAGTAGCCCAGAAGTTCATTGCAAGTGTTCTTATCTGTATCTCACATGTTACCTCTTTTGATCCGTCTACAGTGTTTATAGGGTATTTTATAATAACATGATAACTTCTATATCCACTTTCTTTGTAGTTTTTTATGTAGTCCTTTTCATTTATAATTGTCATATCAGTTCTGTTTTTTATAAGCTCTACTATTGTATAGATATCCTCAACAAACTGACACATTATTCTTATACCAGCTATATCTTCTATTTCAGCTTCTATATCTTTAGCATTTAATTTTTTAGCTTTTGCAACTATAGACGCTATTTTTTTAGTTCTACCTGTTACAAATTCTATTGGAGAATAATCTCCTCTTTCTAAAAATTCTTTTCTTATATTTTTGAATTTTACCTTTAGTTCTTCTACTGCATTGTTGTAGGGAGCTAGTATGGCCTTCCAATCTTCATACTGCATATTTATCCCTCCTCTTTTATTCTTTTTTAACTTTTGAAATTTTCCATTGTCTATTTTAACATATTTTAGGATAATTTTTTCTAAAATCTAATTTTCTTTTAAAAAATATAATAATTCTCCATCCTCTATTTTGTAATCTATTTCGCCGTTGTCTAATAAGTATGCAACTAGAGATACAAGTGCTGATTTGAAGAAGTGATATTCTTTGTAATTGCACTTTAAGTCGTTATCTACTATTATATGTTTTAAAAGTTTGTCATATCCCAACTCTTCTTTAGATAGAATTTCTCTTACTTGATTTATATACTTTATAACAGCCGCTCTATTTTTTTCTATAAGAGCTTTAGACTCTTCTCTAGTTATAATTTCTCTAGAATGTCCTAATACTATCTTGTCGTATTCCATTGATTCAAGTTTATCTAATGATTTTAACTGTTTTGCAACGTCGAATGTAAATAGAAAGTCAAATTTATCTAGCATTTCCTCTCCAACAAGTAAATCCCCTATAAAAAATACTCCATCTGGTGTTAAAAATCCCATACTTCCCTCAGTATGACCTTTTAAATCCACTACTCTTATCTCGTTTTCACTAAGAGTTCTTTCATCATCTTCTATACACTCACCTGTATTTAGGTCAAATATTCCCTCTGTTATTACCTTATCTACAGTAGTTATATCTCTTTCCTTCATCTTAGATGCGTTAATCATTATCTCGCAGCTATTTCCTCCTACTATATATGTAGGGAAAAGTATTGGATTTTCTATGTAAAGACTTCCATAAGCTGATGATACGTTGATTACAGACGGTTTTTGCTCTTTAATTTGCCCACATCCACCATAATGGTCATCATGCTCATGTGTGTTTAGTATATATTTCAATTCAAAACCTGCATCCTCTATCTTTTTTAATATCCTTTTAGGTCTAGCACCTGCAAGACCTGGATCTATTATTACAGCATTATTTCCGTATGTATATACACCAGTATTTGTTCCACCTTTTATAAAGTATGTGTTTTTTGCTATATTTTTCATTTCTATCACTCTTCTTTGTTATCTTAATTTTAGTATCTAAACTAATACTATTTTTTCCCTACAGCTACTATCTTTTTAATTCTTTTTAAGACCTTTTCTCCTTTATCAAAGTCCTGAGAAATTTTTATCTTCATATTATAAGATGTATCTGTAAAGAATAATGAGTCTATAAAGTACTCCACTATTCCTCTATCTCTAAAGTCTATGTCTATCATTCCTTTTGAATATATCTGAGAATCCAATATCATTATCTGATCTAGGTATGAAAGTCTTTCTTCTTTAGATAGTCTTTCTCCACTATCTGGGATGAATTTCTCGCAGTACTCTATCCTATACTCGACTACATCTTCATTTATTTCAAATCCGTATCTAGCTTTCATAAGATCTCTGTAATCTCTATTCTTTTCTTTTATAGAGTCTAGGTTTAAATTGTAGTCGCTCTTGTACCAGTGACCAAATATTCTACAGTTTAATGGTCTAACCTCATATATTGCACATCTTTTGTTTTCATCAAGGAAAGGACATGGTTTCTTTTCTTTATATTCCATGAAATAGTAGTCCAAAACCTTGTCGATGTATTTATTGTATATTTCAGGTCTTTCTTTTAGATATTTGTATATATTTAAAAACTCAGTTAGGTTTATTCCAACGGATTCCATGCAGCATTTTGCACAACCTTCACATTTTCCTGAAGGTACTGTATCGTATATTTTATTTAATTTTTCAAGTATGCCATTTTTTTCAGCATAAGCTATAGATTTTTCTATTTCATCTCTTTTTATACTAGCCATCTCAATACCCCTTTGTAATGTTTGATTCTTTTATTTTAACATATATTAGCCTAATTTACATATATTCCATCAATTATGCATATTTCAATTTATATTGCTTGATTAGGAGCTTTTTCGTATAATTATATTATTAATGATAAAAATTTTTATAAATTTAGAAATACTGATAGGAGGATATTATGAACAGATATACAAAATATATAAATATGATGGGAAGTTATTATACAAAAGACTTCGAAAAGGAAAAGAAAAATATCGTTAAAGTTAGAGAAGTTAAGGAAGAAACAGTTAGAAAATTCTTCTTACAGGGAGACTGTGAAGTTTTAGTAGTTTTTGAAGATACTGGAAAAGAAATACTAATAGACGATTTCTCTCCAGAAGAAGAAATTAAAAAATACCTGGGACCTAAATTCCTTAAAAAGAGATAGGTGATTCGATGATTTATAATATCGGAAATTTAAAGCTCGATTCTGATTTTGAGTTTAGAGTTATTAGAGAGTCTGATGAGGATATTGATATTTTTGTGGATATAAACTACAGAAGTGTAGATATAGATGCCTCTGACAGCAGAATGTTTAGCTCTCGTATCCAGTTTCCATTTGTTAGGGCGATTATTTTGAGAATAGATAAGGAAGGATATGATATGACAGTGCATATGCTTAGAGATATAGATTTACTGTCTGCATTTGCTAATTTTGAGATAGACTTTTCTCATTCTACAATCTCGATAAAAAATGAATATGAAAAAGTATCTTTTAACAGAATATTTGATCCACTATAAAAAAAATTCCCTAGCCAATGATATATTTATTTTATTGACTAGGGTTATTATTCTTTATTTATTTTTTATTTAAGTTTTTCTTTTTGTTTATAGTAATAAACATTATAAAGGCAACAAGAAATAATATTACTGTATTTAAAATACCTTCATCACCTGTTCTTACCTTTTTTTCTTTACCACCATCTCCATTGTTTGGTGTATTTTCATTTTTATCTGGTGGATTTTCCTCATCTTTGTCAGGTGGATTCTCCTCTTTATCCGGTGGATTTTCCTCATCATTATCAGGTGGGTTCTCAGTCTTATCCGGAGTATGATCCTCATCTATACCATATTTAGGCTCTACAACTATAGTATTTCCGTCTTCAAAGTGAGATGGAGATTTTACTAAAAAAGGATTTGAGCTGTATATCATATTTCCAATTTTTACACTACCTTCTTGAGCTATTACATATACACCATCACCTAAACCAGAAAAGACAGCTTTACCATTTGAATCTGTTATTTCTAATCGACCTTTTATATTGTTATCTTTAGCATATTTATATAATATGTTAGCAGCTTCCATTTCATCTTTTGCAACACTGCTGTTTATGTCTACCCAAACCTTTTTAAAATCATCTGTTAAAACATATTTATCTCCATTGTATTCTCCAACTTTATATAAATAAAATTCAGCACCCGATATTGCTATTTTATTATTATTTTCATTATAAGAATGACTATTGATTACAACAGTTTTACTACCTGATGCGTAAGAAATTCTTTCAAATATAGGCGATGAAATTACCAATATTGAAACAATAAACATAACTATTCTTTTTATAAATTTATTTTTTCCCATTTTCATCCACCTTTCTCTTTTGTCTTTTTTTATAAATATACATAAATATTATTATAGCTAATATTCCTAAAGCTAATATAGCTAATTCAAATAATATATTCATTTTACCTTTTAATTTATCTTTTTGATAATCTTCTTCAGAATAAGGTATTCTTTCTCCTCTTATAAGTAATCTATGTGAATTGACACCATATGGAGTACAAGTAACCAATGTGCAATAATCCATATCCTTAACTATACCTAGTGCTGATGTTTCTGTTGGGAGTACTGTTAAAATTTGATCTACTTGATATGCTATTTTATTTCCAAGTATTTTTAAATAGAATCTATCTCCTTCTTCAATTTGGTCTAATTCTGTAAATAGCTTCTTGTTTGGCAATCCCCTGTGACCTGTTAGTACAGAGTGGGTACTGTTTCCACCTACAGGAAGAGATGTTCCATATAAATGTCCTATCCCAGCCTGAAGGACAACTTCTTTGGTACCATGGTATATAGGAGCTTCCATGTTTATTTTTGGTATGTCTATAGTTCCCATCATACCACTACCATTTACATCAAGCTGCTTTTCATAGATTTCGTCTGTTTCTTCTCTAGTCGCAAATGGATCTGATAACTCTGCATCAGATGATAGACCACAGTTATATATTATAGCATTGTTGAATTTCTTTTTCATTTCTACTTCGTTGGTGTCTATAGATTTATTGTAAGTATCTATGACTTTTGAGCTTCTTTTTACATATAGGTAGTTACTTATCGACGGATACGCTATTATAAGTATCCCAGCTATAAGTATTATCATTGTTAGTATGTCTGCTATGAGTTGTTTTTTATTTTTCTTTTTTTTAGGTTTTTGTTTTTTCATTTTTTCTCCTCTAATTTCAATATTTAGAACAGTTAATCTGATAGGTTAATTCCTCTAAGTATTGAAATTATAACCACAAGGGGATTTTATTCCCCTTGTGATTTTTTATTTGTTTTGTTTTTTAGTTTTCCTGTTTTCTTCTCATGAATCTTATCATTGCTACTGCTACTAATAGAGCACCTACTGCAGTTAGTAGTAATGTTCCTGTACCACCTGTTTCTGGTAATGCAGAACCTTCTTTATTGACGATTGTAATTATATTAGTTACTTTTTCAGATACATCATTATCGCCTGACTCAATTGCGATATTATAACCTTCAGTATTTTGATTATTAGCAATATCATTTGTTATTGTTATTTTTATAGGATTTTTAAGCAATTTATAACCTTCTGGCGCTTCTGTTTCTTTTAACCAATATGTTCCAGATTTTAAACCATTTATAACAAGGTTAAATCCACCATTTTTACCAAAATCAGCATTAGCTATATCGCTAGCTACAGTAACCATTTCAGTAGTTCTACTATTTGCTTGTACTTTATATATACCATCCTTTGAATCACTAACATTTATAGCTGTATCACCTATTTGTCCACCTTTATCAGGATATAATTTGAATTTTGCTCCTGCAAGATTATTGCCACCTTCATTAATTTTATTTATATGAATTGGGAATGTTGGTGTTTTTACTTCTACTGGTTTATTAGATATTGTATTATCCTGATCTTTACCATATACAAGTGTTGCACTATTATTTGTTTTTACTACAGCCTTTTCATTTACTTTAGCTTTATATATTATTTTTAATTCTTTTCCTATATCACTCTGATGATCTTTTATATATCTAGCTAAATCTATAGTCATAGTTCTTCCTTTAACAGATGCTGTTATTCCAGTTGTATCTGAATCACCTAATAGTGTTTTTATTTCAAGATTACCATTATTTACGATAGCATTTGGATTATTAAAATTGATAAAATCTAATCCATCAGTAAGTGTATCGGTAATTTTATATACCATTGTTTCTGATAGTTTTTTAGGTATTGTTGTAGTTATTGTATATGTTACTATTTCCCCAATTTCTACATCAGATTTATCAGCTGTTTTACCTATACTTGGAGCTTTTTCTTTAATCGTAATTGTATTCTTATCTCCGTAAACATTTGCAATAGTTGCCTTAATCTGATCTGAATCATTTAATACAACTAAATAATAACCTGCAGCTACATCTACTGTATTTGATGATTTTCCAGCTGATATTGTTACTGTTTGTACTTCACTTACATTGCTAGCAGATGATTCAAATCTATTTGCAAAGTTCTGTATTTCATGACTATTATCAGTATATGTAGATATCTTATCTATAATTTCACTATCTTTCATTCCTTCTATTCCTATTGCTTTTTTTATAGCATCTTTAATCTCCGCATTATTATTTAAAGAATATGAAATCTTATCTTTCCCAGGAGGTTCAGCCTTAACATAAGAATCTATATTAAGTAGTTTATAAAGTTTAATAGTTTGATTAGTCTCAGCTGGCTTTTCTCCAGCTAACTTAACTGTTAAATTTACTGTTCCAGCTTTTTCTGCAAAACTTGCAGTAGCCATAGATAATATCATCACCATAGAGATCATCATGGCTAGAAATTTTTTGAGTTTTTTCATAAATAATCACCTCTAATTTTATTTTTTATTTTTACCCTCTCCCTTTTAGAGAGAGGGATTTTTACTAAGCTTGTTTTGATTTATATTTTCTTCTGTATGTTTCAATGGCAATTACTATCAATCCAATACCTATTATGTAAAGCATTGCATATCCTAAACCACCAGTTTCTGGAAGGATGTACTGCCATTTCTTAGAGTTTGTTACTATAATATGGTAGATATCATTCTTATCATTTTCTACCTTTACCTCATAATCTATACTTACTTTGTAATCTGGTATTTCTTCCTCTTTAATCTTGTAAGTGTAGTATATTTTATTACCACCTGAGTCTACAAAGTATGCTGGAAGGTTCTTTATGTATAGCTTCCAAGTATTTTCGTCTTGCATCTGCTCTTTAGAAAGAGTTACTTGATATTGTGCATTTTTATCCCAAATTTCTTGACCATTGTCTTTGTAAGTTCCACAAATCAAGAATGTTATTTGATCAGGTCTTTGTTCTGGTTTCCAATCTTTCCAAATTTTTTCAAGATTTATTACTACTGTTTCAGAGCAAGGGTCTTGCATATCTCCAGGTTCCATTTCTTGATCTGGAGCTAGTGGGTATGTAGGTTCATCGCCCATAAGTACTGCTTTAGAACCTTGATCTCTATACACCATAAGTGCATTTTCTACATCTGGTCTGCTGTCATCAACAGCCTTAGCATCTTTAAGTTCGTCAAGTTTCTTTACCTCATCAAAGTGTTTGATATCGTAAACGTTGTTCCAACTTCCATCAACCCTAGAACCTAAATGTATAGTTCCACCAGCTTTATTTTCTATTTCACTATATATAGCATCTAGTTTTCTATATATACTATATAAGTTTCCTTCTGCTTCTATGTTTTTAAGGTTATTGAAATGATAGTTACTTTTTAATGATGATGAACCTGTAAATATTCCTGTTGCACCATCTGGAGAAACAGTTTCCACTTCGCTCTCAGCTGGACCTTTTATAGCATCTGCATATACCATTTTATTATTTCTTAGAAGCCCTTCATTGTTGAATCCGACAAATCCACCAACATATCCTTTATCTGTTATAGCTGCTTCTGAGTTTCCTGAACCACTACCAAATACATCGTATCCTTTTGCTATACCAGTTACTGTTGAATCAGATATTCTTGTTCTATTAGCTTTGATAAGATTTATAGATAATTCGTCGAGTTTATTTTTATCAGTCTGTACATTTCCAAGTTTGTCGCAACTAAGAGCTATCTTACTATCTCCTATCTCAACTATTACAACATCAAACTCTTTATCAGCTTGTTTGTTTACAGATATTCTTACAATAATTCCAAGCAGATTTACTTCTACAACATCTGTTCCTGATACTAGAGATACTTTTACTAAACCTAAGTCTACTTTTATACCACCTTTTATAAGCTCTGCGAGTGTATCATTATATATAGCCTTTACAACAATTCCAATAACTTGTAATAATGCTTTTACTATTGGCGAATCTGCAGCTACACTAGCTAAGTATGCAAATGATGTTTCACCAGCAAATCCACCAGCTGTTTCTCCACTTGCCACCTGCATAAGGTTTGTACTTGAACATCTATCTATTTTTGCCAATTCAGCAAATCCTACAAATCCTCCTGCTATTTCGCTCTTGTCAGTTCCAAGTGTTCTATTTTCACTCTTAACTGAGTAACCTTTTTGTCCTTCTGAATCGTTTTCGTCCTTTAGTATACCTACTACACTTGAGTCCTCTATATGAGATCCAAATACATCCAGTACACCTGCTGTTGCACCTAAGAACTTATCTAATACATTTGCATTTTCTAAGCTTACAGCTCCACTCTTTCCACTGTGTCCCACAAATCCTCCAGTATAGTTTATACCTCTTACATTTCTAAGTTTTTCAACCTTACTATTTTTAACGCTTCCGTCTAAAAGTGTTCCGCCAAATCCACCAGCATTTCCTGTGTAGATTGGTCTATTTACATATCCTAGTTCTTTTCCTTCTTTTGAATATACTTCTATTCCTGCTCTTTCTGCACCAACTACTTTTGAATTATATATATATGTTCTAAATGTATCTAGTGCATCTACTGAGCCAAGATTTACTAAATTTTGTAATATACTTGTTCCTTTATCCCCTGAAACTTCAGCTATAGCTGAGACATCTGCTTTTCCAAAGAATCCACCTGCGTGTTCTCCCGCTGTTACTGTTCTTATATTTTCTATGTTTACACCATTTTCTGGTTTATCTTTATCCCCTATAACAGCACCGTTTATTTCTCCAGCAAATCCTCCTGCATCCTCAGCATATTTTATAACTCCTGCTTCTTTGCTTAATGGTCTAGCTTGTGATTCTAAATAAGCACCATTTATCACTATTCCCCAATCATCCCAAGCTCTTACATCTACAGCTCTAACTGTCGAAACAGTAGCGTTCATAAGTCTTATTAAATCTTTTGGGGCTTTTACTAAACCATTTAATAAACCTCCTAGGAGACCACCATCTGTTGCTGTATCTAAAGATGTTGCACTACCGTTTTCTATCTTACCAGCAAATCCACCTACATCTTGTGTTCCTTCTACTCTTCTTAGGTTATGAACATAACATTTTTTGTAGTTAGGATCTTTTACTGCATCGTATCCTTTTGCTTCATTATTTTCAACTTCTTTTTTATTTAATGCTTCTATGTTTGTTATCTCTTCTTTCTTTTTATCTGATTCAACAGAAACATTTTCTTTGCTCACATCTTCATTTATTTTTGAATTTTCTTTATTTACATTATCGATTTTAGGGTCATCAGTTTTAGATTCTTCTGTTTCTATAGGAGCAATGTCTTCTATATCTTTATTTCCTACTCCTTCATTTCCCCAAATCTGACCACCAATTATATGTCCAGCAAATCCTCCAGAATATCCTTTTTTAGCTACTTTTTCAGTGTTTGCAAAGTTAGATATTACATTTTTTATACTTGTGTTTTTTGATGTATTGATATCACAAAATACTTTTAAGCCTGATTGGTATCCTGTAACACCAGAGTTTTTTATTACTGGAACAAATGTCTGAACAGCAGATAATGTGTTGCCTAGTATTGTTTGGTCTAATAATTTAAGACCTCCTATTTCTGCTACACCACCTGTTATCATTTCTCCAACAAATCCACCTGATGCTCTATATGCGTTTACTTCTTTAGCATCCCAAGCATGTGCATCTGTTATGACACCACTTTTCATATATCCCACATATCCACCAGCTGTTCCATATTCTCCTGGGCTAGTTGCCTCAGTATTTCTTCCAGCTTTTACATTGTAGCCATAAGCATATTCTTTTATTAATTTGTTTAATTCCGCCTCTGTTTTTACTTCTTCTGTAGGAAGAGTAGTTCCAAATACACCATTACTTCCTACATACTTAACCCACTTATTCCAAGTTTCTAAGTCTACTTTTCTAAGTGGTCCGTATACAGCTGTATTTGTTTCTGTAGGATATACTGCATTTAGTACATTTAAAAGATTACTTACTTTAACTAGACCTGCTAATATTTTTATATTTCCTGTATCAGCAACATTAGCAGATTCTGTAACTCCTGAGAATCCACCTGAACTCTCTCCTCCGTAGACAGATCTTATTCTTATCGTTGCTGCTTCTTTATTTTCACCTTTTATTCTTGCACCTTCATTATGACCTATATATCCACCCGCATATCCTCTTTTGTACATAGTATCAGTTAAACCTTCTGCTCTAACAATTCCTCCACAAGGTACTGCTGTAGTTTCTGAATCTATTACTTGAGGTATGAATGTATTTAATACACTTGCAACATTTTCATTTATATTAGCAACTTTATCTATTATACTTGCACTTTCTATAACAGCAGCTGTATTACCTGGTTCTGCTCTTCCTGTATGCCCACCAGCTGTTTCTCTACCTATTATGTACTCAAAGTTGTATGAGTTGCAGTTGTTTAAATTACTTCCTGATATAAATCCTGCATAACCTCCTGAATGACCAACAATCTCATCTGGTTTATTTTCTTTAAGTCCGTCAGCTATTACAGAGTATCCTCCAGGTGCACCATATACGTTAGAGTTTTCTATATTAGTCGATACAACATCTAGTGCTTTTAATACATTTTTAATTCCTAGAGTATCTCCTAATAGAGATATCCCTCCGCCTGCAGATGCCGCTGAATCTATGTCTGCTCTACCTACATAACCACCTGCATATCTTCCTGCTCTTACTGCATAACCCGAAAGATTTCTGCTAAAGTATGAATCAGCTTCTTCAGATTCATATTCATGCGCTGGAGGTGTTACTGCTGTATGTTTTAAAAGTGTTACATCTGAGTCTTTTATCTGTGCACCACTTGCTCTACCTACATATCCTCCTGCATATCCATCTTTTGAGTTTGATTCTACTAGCAGTCCATCTTCTACGGATTTAACACCTGCAGAATTAATTTTTGGTATATATACATCTAATACAGAAAGTAGATTGCCTATATTTAAGTTTAATATTCCATCTAAAAGCTTCAATCCATCTGATGATGCAACTCCGCCTGCAATCACATTTCCTGCAAATCCTCCTGCGTATTTATATCCACTAACTTTTTCTAGATTAAATACTGCAAATTGTTTTTCAGGCTCAGTTGCTTTGGTTTCATATACTTTTGATTCTTCTGTTGTTTGTTCAGTTTTTACTGTTTCTTTATTTTCCTCTTCGTTAGAGTTTTTATTTTGTTCTAAGTTAGAATCCGTATTTTTTTGATGTTCTGTTGGTTGTGGCTCTGGCTGAGTTTCTACTTTTGAGTTGTCAATTTGAGCACTTTCTACTTCCCCAGCAAATCCTCCTGCATAATCAGCTATTACTTGTGGTTGTATTTGTTCAAGTTGTTCATTTGCCTTTATATTTTTCCACATATCCACATTTTCTGTGTTATTTTCTTTTCCCGAAGGATTCTTTTCTCCTTCTGTTTTATTTTCTTCTGTTTTTCCATTATCTAGTTTATTAGATTCATCTTTATTAATATTTTGTTTATTATCATTTAATGTATTTTCAACTTTATCAGTATTTACTTTTTCACCATTTGATAATTTTGTTACTACTTCTTTATTTGATGTATCAGAAGATTCACCATTTGCTACTTGCTCTTTTGGTTTATTTGATTCTTCTTTAGGTTTTTCTTCCTTATAGAAGGTTACTATAGATCTTTCTATTTTAGGTATTAAGTAAGGTACTAATCCCAAAACAGAGCTTACATCTATTATTCCTGGTAATTTTAAAGTTCCTCCTTCATCTTCTTTTGCAAGACCTACAAGACCACCAGTATGTACTCGTCCCACAAATCCACCACCAAATGTTTCTACTGTATATGAGCTGTCTTTTCCCTCAGCTGTTGGAAGCGTTACAGATTTTAAGTTTTTAACATGAGAATCTTTTACTTTTATAGCAGCTGCTTCTGCTATAAATCCTCCAGCCAAAATAGACTCGTTATGAGTTATATCTCCTTGGTATCCTCTAGCCTCTACTGTATATCCTGAACTACTTCCATTTACATTAGATGTATCTACATTTAATCTAATTCCTTGAGCTAATGATAAAACATTATTTATTTTTATTAAGCCTAAACCTAATAAATCAAGTCCCTGAACATCTGTTAATCCACCTGCTCCAGCTCTTCCTATAAATCCAGCTGCATAGTTTTTAGCATTTACTGATGATATGTCGTTTATATTTACGTTGCTTATATCTCCACCAACAGCAAGCCCAATTCCTCCAGCTGCATATGCGTCTTCTGAGTTTATCTTCATACCTGCAGTTGTCGTAGTATTTGCTTTTTCTACTATTGTTTGGTCTATTGAATCTTCTGTTGTTTGTTCTGGATTATTATCAGTAACTGGTGTATTAGGTTCACTAGTATTAATAGTTGAAGTGTTTTTATTTACTTCTACATTGTTTATTTCAAATTTTATGTAGCTTCCAACACCTAATGTATTATTTAATAATCCTATTGCATCAGCAGTTGATACACTACCTGCTACACCACCTGAGTAGTTTTTAGCTGTTACTGATGATATATTTTCAATAGTTGTTTTACCTTGTACTTGTGCAGTTTGTGCTTGTTCTAGGTTTTCTGGTTGTGGGGTTGTTCCTGATTCTTCTTTAGGTTTTGGGTTTATTTTTACTCCATCACCTTGACCAATGTATCCACCTGCATAGTTTTCTGTTGCTGATATTTCTATGTTGCTTCCGTTTACATTACTATTAATTAATATAGTTGGTTCTATTCCTACAAGACTTAGTACTGAACCTAATTTATCTTTATTCCCAAGGACAGTGCTTAATAATGATGATACTGATTTTAATAATGTAGATTTTCCAACTGTATCTGCTCCTAAAGTAGCACCAAATCCTGTAGTCGCTCTACCTGTAAATCCACCTGCATAAGATCCTTCTGTTTTTACCGATGATAAACCAATAATATTACAATTTTCACTTGTACTATTGGACATGGCTCCATTAAATCCACCTGCATAATCTCCACCTGGTTGTTTTTTTTCTTCTGAGTTATTACTTGAATATTCTATTGCAGGATTTTTATTTATTTTTAGTGCGTTTATTGAGAGTCCATTCCCTGTAACAACACATCCATTTTGTCTAGATTTTACATCAATTGCATTTATATCAATTCCAAGATCTTTTAATAAACCGTTTAAAATAGCATCTCTTGATAATCCTGCAAATCCTCCTACAAAGTTAGACCCTTTAGCAGATTGTAATTCATTTACATTTGAATCAGATATATTAGTACCTATCTGTATACCTACAAAACCTCCATTATAGCTTGTTTTTTCAGAACCAATGTTATTTAATGTTACATTACAATTTTCTATTATAGGTTTATAATATCCAACAGGTATTAAATGTCCTAATGATATATCTTTTTCTAATAATAATTTTATTAAATCTCCAAGACCTACTCCTGGTAGTATATTTAAAAGTTTAGATAAAACTTTTACTGTTCCACCTAATATCTGTGATAGTCCATCATATTTTTCTGTTCCTTCTGTATATCCAACAAATCCGCCTGATATGTCCTTTACATTTTTTACTGTTGCATTTACAGTTTCACAATTTTTTATATTAACATCCCCTACTACACGACCAGCAAAGCTTCCTGTTGCGAACATATCTGCTCTTTGTGAGTTAAGTGTAAGAAGTTCTACAAGCATATCTCCAAGTTTAAGATTTGTATTTGGCAATACTGTTCCTAATATTCCATCTATAGCGCCTAGAATTCCTCCTAGTAATCCCCCAACAGTTCCTAAAAGTAGTTTTATTAAATTCATATCAACTGGTTTTACTTTTGTTGATTGATTTTCTACTGAAATATTTTCTATACTTAAATTTTCTACTACTGTAGTACCAGTACTATGTCCAAATGTGCTTTCTTCTTCACTTATTCTATTAGATATCGAACCAAAGAAACCTATACCTGCACCGTTTGATGTATCTAACTCTCCTTGTTGTAATACATTTACATTACTAATAGTTATTGCATCCTCTTTATTGGGATTTAGGTGTTTCCACCCTTTTACATCTCCTGAAACACTTATTGGATTCCAGTTATCATCTTTACCGTTAGAGTTTTCTCCTGCTGAGCTTAAATCTATATTTCTGAATATTATGTAATTTGAATCAGATGAATATCTATAATTCTTATACTCACCTTTTAGTTGGCTCTCTGTAATACTTTTATCTGGTAATCCCTGCTTATTTACACCGCAAAGTTCTTTATGTGTAGTAGGTAATATAAAGTCCAATATACTTCCAAGAAGACCTGTTACTCCACTGATCAATCCACCTACTAGCCCTTTTTCTTTATCCCATTTTATATTAGCTAAATCATTTTTTTTAACTCCATTTTTTTTATAAAAAATATATCCATTTTTAGTATCTACCTCTACATTAGCTTCTCCTTTATCCCCTATGCCATGTGTTGGATATTCTGTTAAATCTAAGTCTGCATCTCCAGGATAATATGGAATATATTTTTCATCATCTTTGCTAAAAATTTTTTCTTTTGTTACATATAGATATAGTCTCGGAGTAACAAATTTATTACTACCTATAGCTCTGAGCTGTGACTCATTTCCGATTAATATATAATTCTTTCCATTATACTCCTTTATAACCTGCCCCGGATAAGTTCTTCCATCTGGATTTTCACCAGAAAGAGGATAAGAAGAATTTACTGATATACTATTAGCAATCAAGTCTGGCATTTCTTCTGTAAAATCTTCAGAAATAATATAATCATTTGACTCATCATATGTCATATTTTCTGATGAATCTTCTCCATAAACTGGTTTCCCCATACCAAATTCTTCTGCATCTCCATCATTTGACATTACAGGAGAATCTTCTTTACCAATCTCATTCAACTGATAATTATTGTATATCTTTATCGCATTTTCATTTTTATCATAAACATCTTTTTCATTATCGTTACTTTTTCTATTGTTATGCTCAACAAATTCCCCTTCAAAATCTTCTGGTAGATTCCATTTCTCTCCCTTTGGAATCTTTATATCTCTCATAAGCATATACTTAGAATCTTTTGAGTATACTTGTTCCACTTCAGCATTATTCTTTACTACATTGCCTGTACCAACATTTTCTAGCTGTTTGAAATTATATATTTTTATTACTTCTTCTACGTTGCTTTCCTCTATAACAGGCTCTACTTTTTCACTTTTATTAATTTCCTCTGATTTATTTATTAAAATATCATTTATATTTTCTATATATTTTGAAATTTCAAACGATAAAACATCTACACAAGAAAACTGTATAAATATTGCTACAATCAATAGAAATGATATATATTTTAACGTTTTTTCCTTTATTCTTAACTTTTCTAATAATTTCCTCATATTCATACCTTCCTTTCTGTAGATAAAATTTTTTCAACTTCATTTATTTACTATAGAAGTAATATTATGTATGCTTTTAATATTTCTTCTTTATTACTATCCTCTACAGCTACTTCTAAAGTTTCATTATTTTCTATAGTAAAAAAACTCTCCTATATTAGTGTCTATTAAATATTCTTCATTTTTTTATGCTCGCCCCTTTTTCTATTTCAAATTTAAATGTGAAGCCAGTATTTTCATCTTCATATATCTTTTCATTTTCCATAATATCTGATATTTTTATAATTACATTTGTATTCTGTTTAGTTTTTACAACATTATCAATCTCCCTCCTTTTATTTATACATTATAATTA
>SAMEA3387476__coassemble_1175_pt1 | contig 36172 bp, 33 predicted proteins | sample SAMEA3387476__metabat2_low_PE_029 | metagenome-assembled genome bin SAMEA3387476 (sample SAMEA3387476) | Felis catus | biome: Faeces | place: United Kingdom | collected 2012
TGTAGTTTTACCGTGGTCAACGTGTCCTATAGTACCTATATTAACATGAGGTTTATTTCTTTCAAATTTAGCTTTAGCCATTGTCTAAATTCCTCCCTTAATAATATTATTTTTTATTTATCTTATTGCAGTTGCAATATGTCTATGTTATGTATTTTACTATTAATCATTTACATTTTCAAGATGTTTCTCTAATTTTCTCTTCACTCTCTGCAATGCATTGTCAATAGATTTCGGTTCCTTACCTATTATATCGGCAATTTCTTGATATGATTTGCCGTTTAAGTACAATCCAAGAACCTCCTGCTCTAACTCACTAAGCAGTTTATTTATCTTATTCTCTATATTTTTTAACTCTTCCTTACTTATAATAAGCTCTTCCGGATTAGTAACCATACTAGCTGTAATTATATCAAGCAGAGTTCTTTCTGACTCTTCATCGTATATTGGTTTGCTCAATGATACATAAGTATTTAGCGGAATATGCTTTTGTCTGGTAGCAGTCTTTATAGCGGTTATTATCTGTCTAGTTATACAAACTTCAGCAAAAGATCTAAACGAATGAGCTTTTGTTTCATCAAAATCTCTTATAGCCTTATAAAGTCCGATCATACCCTCTTGTATTATATCTTCTCTATCTGCTCCTATTAGGAAATAAGACTTCGCTTTAACCCTAACAAAATTTTTGTATTTTGCCATTATGTACTCAAGAGCGATTCTATCCCCGTTAGCTGCTCTTTTAACTATTTCATATTCTTCCTTTTGTTGCTGATTTTCATTCTGTTCTACGTTTTTTTCTTCCACTAGCTCCATCCAATCTCCCCCAACAAATAATTATATTCAAAGGCATATATTATTTATTTCTTATTTATTCTCATTCTTTCTAACCTGTCCCAAACATCTCTGTTTTCATGGTTCAATCTATCACCTATAGTATTTCTCTGTATAGTTTTCTTATGACTGCTGTTTTTTTCTCCTATCTTCTCCTTAGACTTCATAACATCTAGCTGAAGTTCTCTAGCAGAAATTCTTGCAGCCCCCTTACCTAGTACAATCTGCTGCTCAGCGTAGTCACTTGTTGCAACCTTTAAGTCGATAAACTCCTTATTAGGTAGCTCAGCAATATACTTTTCTATATAACTATCCGCAGTCTGATGCTCCTTAGTAAACACTATCTGCACAGAGTCTGATCTTTTTTCCTCATACCCTGCAGAATTTTTTACATTATAAGCATCAAATACTATAGTCGTTTTGTATCCCATATACTTAGAAAACTCTATCATATAATCTATAAGCTTCTCTCTAGAGCTTTCAAGGTTTATCTTAGATAATTCATTCAAATCATCCCATGCGTTAATTATATTGTATCCATCAACTATAAGAATCTTTTTCTTTTTCTTCTTTTTAAACTTTGCAGCCATTATTTACCCGAAGTTCTCTGTCTAAACACCTCATAAAGCAGTATTCCACCTGCTACTGATGCATTTAAAGACGTTACATTACCTACCATAGGCATACTAACTACAAAATCACAGTTCTGTTTAACAAGTCTTGATATACCAAATCCTTCACTTCCTACTACTAATCCTAAAGGACCTGTTAAATCCTGTTTATAGAACACTTCTCCATCCATGTCTGCAGCTGCAATCCATAGACCTTCTTCTTTTAGCATCTTTATAGTATTTACAATATTAGTCACCTTACACACAGGAACATACTCTACTGCCCCAGCAGATGCTTTTGCAACTACAGGAGTTATATCTACTGATCTTCTCTTAGGAATTACAACAGCATGTGCACCTACTGCATCTGCTGTTCTTATTATAGAACCTAAATTGTGAGGATCTGTTATCTCATCTAATATGATGATAAATGGATCTTCTCCCTTTTCCTTAACTTCTCTTACTACATCTTCTATATCTTTATAGATATAATCACTTATAGTAGCTATAACACCCTGATGGGCGTGGCTAGTACTCATCTCATCTAGCTTATGTCTATCAACATACTGAATAACTATCTTCTTTTCCTTTGCCATAGCTATTATCTTCTTTATAGAACCTTCTTTTGAAGAATTAGATATAAGCAACTTTTCTATATGTCTATCGTTTTTTATCGCTTCTATTACCGGATTTCTTCCTTCTATTATAGCCATAATAATTTCCTTCCTATAAATTCTTAAATTTTTCTCTTATCTCAACAACCTTACCACAAGTCATCTTTCCTTCTGGACAAGGCCCTTTCACACATTTTGGTCCACAGTTTCTAAACATTATAGGAGCTACTTTTTTCACTTCTTTAAGCATCTGTGTAGCCATTTCCCTTATTTCCCACTGAGCTCTTTCGCAGCATCTGTGGTCAAAGAAATTGTAAAGACTTCTAACATTCATAGTCATTACTATTTTTGTTTCACAAGCATTTGGGAAAACATATCTAGCATCTTCTATAGCCTTCTTCTCAGCTAATCTAGTTGCTTCTTTTTCTGATTTTCCTTCTTCCATAAATTCTTTTTTATGTTTTTCAGATAAGATATCTACTATTCTATCGTAGTCTTTCTGATCTCTTTCCATAGCTTCTACAAATATCTTTTTAGCTTCCTCAGATTTTTCTATTTCTGGTGGAATTATATATTCAAACTGATCTAGTTTTACATATCTCTGAGATTGCTGAGAATAACTAGCTATTCTGTGACGAACAATCTGATGAGAACATGCTCTAGATATTCCCTCTACTCCAAAAGTAAATGACACATGTTCAAGTGGAGATTCGTGTCCTATATCAGTTAACATTTTTAAAAAACTTTCTATCTTTTCATCTGTAAGATTTTCTTCTATTCCTTCAACACCAACTTTAGAGTAACAAAGCTTTGCAGCCATTGATACAACTTTCTCTGGGTCAGGTGTATGTGCAAGTAATTTAACTTTCATTTTATCACCCCTAAAATATAATAGTCCAATCTATATTATATCATTAAAACAATATTCTGTCGCAGTTTTTCTGAAAATATAAAACAAGAATAAAACACACAGAAAATAAAATATTCTGCCAAACAAAAAAAGGAACAAGATACTAATCACTATTTCTCTTGTTCCAATTTATTATTGTTTTATTTATTTTTTCTTACTTTATTTATAATATCTATACTCACTATCTTTATACTCTGGATATTTTTCTAAAGTACACAAATCTTCTATATTTAATATATTTCCATATTTTTCATCCAACTGCTTTGCCATACAAGGTCCTTCGCAATAATAATCATCTGAATATGGTAGTAGATGAGCAGTTCCATATATGCCCATAATTCTTTTATCTTCTAGTTTTTCATACTCTTCAACAAAATTATTCACCATTATATTTTCTCTATAAGTTGTGGCATTTTCATCATCTTCATAATATTTCTTTCCTTGATTCATAGATTCAACAGCCTTATTATAATCATCAGTTCCAACTTTGCCATTTTCTTCTAAGTATTTTAAATATCTTTTACCACCTGTTTTGTATGTATGACCTAAATCAGTTCCGTAAAATACTGTTTCTGGATATTTTTCCTTTATTTCTTTAAAGAAGTTTATATTTTCTTCTGAATAGGCTAATGTCTTTTCATAATCTTTAAAAAGCTCATTTAAAATTTTATCATCGTCTGATTTCATCCACATATTTAAAAATTGAGCATCTACATACGAATACTCTATAAACAGATTTCTCATACCATATTCTTTATAATATTTGCCCCATAGATCTGCTTCTATTTTCTTTATGCCGTTATAATCATGGGTTTCACCATATAGAAGTATTCCTTCTTTGCTCTCTTTAGAAAAGTCTTTTAAATCTCTATAACTTATTTTAATTTCACCACCGTGATTTTTTCCTTTTACACTAACTTTAACCTCAGAAGGAACTTTTACATTAAATATATCCATCGATTCATTATCAATCAAATGGTCTGATACTGTTTGATCAAATAGTTTCTTACCATTCTTATCTTCTACTATTATGTTAACTTCTCCAAATTCAGATATTACGCTGATAAATAGGTTATCTCCCTTGCCACTCATGTCGGCTTTTTTTCACCTCTGAAAAAATTATACTCGCAACTCCAAGAAGAGTTATTCTTTTCTTCAAGAGAATTAACTACTATTCCTTCATCAGTTTTGAATCTAAATAGCAAAAATACAAACAGAAGGATTATTGCATATACCGTCATTAAAAGTGGTGATGTTAGTATGTCTTTTAAACTTCTTTTACGCATAGCTACCTCCAGAAAAAGCATTTATTTTTAATATATAATAAAATATACTTTATTACCTTACTATTAATTCTAACATACCTACAATATTAATGATAAAAAAATAACCACTACATATTTAATATAAATAGTGATTATTTTTTTACTTTAACTTTTATGAAAATTGTATTATACAAAAGACCCTACATGATTCCATTCTTTTTTTACAAGAAGATGGTGAAGGACCTCCTCCAAGTCTTTCTTCATTTGAATTACATTGTGGTTCATTAATCCATTTCATAGCTCTATCTCCTTTACAAATAAATTTTTTTAACATCAAAACCTTTAAATGCTTCCTCTTCATGAGAAGCAAATATAATAATGCTATCGTCCTTTATTTTTTCAATCAATTTATAGAACCTTTTTTTATTTTCATAATCTAGGGCAGATGTTATCTCATCAAAAATATATACTTCCTTTTTTTCAACAAAGGCTCTTGCTATTAAAATCCTCTGCTTTTGACCACCGGATAAATTACTCTCTTTATTTATAACCGTATTATACTTATTTGATAAACTATCTATAACTTTATCTAAATCCAAAGTTTTACAAACTTTTTCTACAATTTTTTGTTCTATATTCCTATATAAAGATATATTTTCATATATTGAGTCTGTAAATATATATGAGTTTTGATCTATATATACAAGATTGTTTTTATAGTTATTAAAATCAAATTTTTCACTTTCATTTATTATAAATCTATCTGATAGCTCAGGATATAATCCTGCTAATATATCAAAAAATGTGGACTTACCTTTACCACTTTCTCCAACAATTTTATAAATATTCCCTTTTTCAAATTTAAAACTAAAATCATTTATAACACTTATATCTTCTGTATAAGAAAAGCTAACGTTATTTAGTTCTATTGAATTTATATTAGTATTTCTATCATCTATAATTGATATTGTTGAAATTTCATCTATTTTATAATTTGAATATATATTTTCTATTCTTTCTAATGAAACACTTATATCCTGTATTAACGCATTAAAATTAGATAAATTATTACTTTCTAATTTGAATTTAGATGCGTAAGAGTTAAAACTGACTAAAGTTCCTATTGTTATTATATTTTTCAAACATAAAATACTTCCTATTAATAATATTAATATACTAGATATAAAAGAGATAAAATCAACAACAATATACATATCTATTTCCATTTTTTTCTTATTTACGGCTGCTGTATATACATCATTTGTTAATACTTCAAATTTTTCATTTCGTTTATTACCTATATTAAATATTTTAAATATTTTTAAAGCATTAAGAGAATCATTTATAAAGTTCATATATCTATCTTTCAATTCCATTAACTCTTTTAATCTATTTTTTATTAATTTTCCCATTAATATAAAAATAATAGCTTCTATTGGAACAAATAATAAAACAATTGCACTAAGTCCTATATTCATTGTTAACATTATAACTAGTATTATTACTATAGAAACTACACACTTAATAAAATTCAAAAGTTCATTAAATATGTTTGAAGCTATCATTCCATCTTCCTCGATATTATTTATTAATAAACCTTTGTCAATATTTATAGTGTCTTTATAACTAAACATTAGGATTTGAGAAAATATATCTAATTTTATTTTTTTCTCTATCCTTGCTGTTATTTTTAATAAATATATAGACTCTATTCTATATATAATAATTGTTAATATAAATAAGAATGTTAATAATAATATATACTTGTATATATCTACACTTTTTGAAGAAATACTATCTATAATACGCCCTACTATAAAGGGATCTAATAAAGAAAAAAACATTTCTATCAAGATTAATATTAACATTATAAAAAATTCATATTTTTTTATATCTAGTTTTTTTATATATTTGATTATTAATAACACATCCACACAAAATTCTTTTATTTTATAAATTATAGTAATCACTTCTTTCAAATATATAATTTATAGCCACAATATTTTAATATATTTTTATTTATTAGTATTTTTTATACTTTTATTTTTTCTATTACATTCTACAATACATATATTGCCACTAGGTGTTTTTATATCTTTTCCACCATTTACTCTATCTAAGAACTTTGATATTGATTCCACATCTAGTGGATTAAATATCCATTTCATTCCTTTCATAAAGTATCACCTTCTATTTGTTACCTTGAACTAAACAAAAAGTTTTACAAAACTTTTTGCAAAGAGCAAAAGCTTTACAAAAACTTTTTCCGCTTGCTATTTCTGCATTTTTAGGTTCATTTATCCAGTTCATATTGTACCTCCTTAAATACTGTGACTATAAATTTTAACAATTTTTATAAACTACTTTTATATGCGTTATCTAGCATTTGATCTATTAAGAATTTTTGTTCTCTGCATACAGCTTCTCCACGTTTTCTCTTTTGGAATGGACATCCTCCCATACAAATTGGTAAAAGTTTACATTCTAAACATTTTTTATCATCGAAAGGATTATAATTATTATAGAAGAAAAACGTTTCATTATATTCAAATCCATCTTTTACATTACCTATAATTCCTTCTTTTCTACCAATCTCATCCCAACATTTATATAAATTACCTTCTGGATCTATTACAAATCCATTTGAATTAACAGAAACACAAATATTAGGATTTATCATAGGTATATGATTGAAAGTTTTATTATTTTCTGTGAACTTATTATGTAAATTTGAAAATTCTTCATAAGTTAAAATAGATTTATTTTTATTTGTTTCTTCAGAATAATCATCTACTTTTGCTACATATAGAAAAACTTTATCATATATGTCATTTTCTTTTAAAATATTTACTAATTCTTCTATATAAGCTTTGTTTGTATTATCTATGTTAACCCTTATTGTTATATCAATTAAATCACACGTATTTTTTATATTCTCTATTATTTTATTAAAAGTACCTTTCCCTGAAGCAAGCTTTCTTCTAGCATCATGTATTTGCGGAGGACCATCTAATGTTATTTGAGCTGTTTTTACTTTATATTTATTTAATTTTTCCGCATACTCCCTTGTCAAAAGATATCCATTTGTTACAATTGATGCATTGTATTTATCAATATTTATATATTTAAAAACCTCTTCACTAATTTTTTCAATTACATCTATTGCTAATAAAGGCTCTCCTCCATACCAAGTTATATCTAAGTCTGAATTATTTTTCAGATTATTTCTTATGAAGTCTACTATATTGTTAGCAGTTTCATCACTCATATTTTTAAATTCAATTCCCTTTTCATAGCAATACGGACAAACAAAGTTACAAGCTTGAGTTGTTGCTATTGTAAGTCCTAAATAATCTTTATCATATCTAGCAGAATTGCTTATATATTTAATAAGTTCTACTTCATCTAAAAAATCATCTACTAGCATATTTCCCTTTATTAATTCTCTTTTTAAATCAGTATTAGTTTTATCAATAAATTTACTATTCTTTAAAGACTCATATTCTTCTATTTTTTCACCATCTAAGAAAAGTATTCCTGAACTTATTGTGTTATAAATCAACTTTCCTTTATCTACATCTCTTTCTATATTAAATGCTGAAATTTTCATAGTCTTATATTCCTCCAGTATATAAATTCATAATTAATGTTATCTTGAAGTTGGATATATTTTTGTTTTACATGCTACAGGATATTTTGATGAACATACCTTTATAACACATCTAAGCTTACATTCTTTACAACTTTCCTTTCTCTTGCTATTTTGTTTATTTGGCTCATTAATCCACTCCATAAATATTTCCTCCATTTTTTATATTTTATTATCATAGTACTTTACTACATCTATATATTTAATATGTTTTAAAAATAACATTTCCCAAAAAAATATTCAATATATTATCCCCAACTGGTCATTTTAAAGCTCCAACTGGTATTAATTTTACTGCATGAATGCAATTCTTTAGCTAACTATATCTCCTAACATATATGTAAACTTTGTTTTAAGTCCTTTCATTCTATATCTACTTACACTTATTTCTTCTTCTCTAATATATACACTATGTTTATTTATACTATTTATATATTCCATATTTATCAAATAACTTTTATGACACCTATAAAAATTATATTTTTCAAAATCTTGCTCTATCTTATCAAGACTTCCTTGTGTGTAATAATTAGAATCTACTGTATGTATTGTTAATTCTTTTTTTCTAACTTCTATATAAGTTATTTCTTTTATTGATATTCTTCTCATACCATCTCTATTTTCTATTATAAAGTTTCCCTTTTTCCTTTTTATATCTGATATACAATTTAACAAATGTTTTTTAAGCTCTTTGTATTCTATAGGTTTTATTAAATATCTATACGCTCTAACTGTGTATCCATCTTGTACATACTCAACTAAAGATGTTACAAATATTATTTCTGATCTATCACTTTCTTTTCTTATTAATTTTGCTAAATCCATTCCTGATAATCCATTCATTTTTATATCTAATAGAAAAATATCAACTTCTTTTAATATAACCCCACTTGATAATAAATCCTCTGCCGATTCAAACTCTATTATTTCTATTTCCTCTTTATATTCATAAAATATTTTCTGAATATACTCTTTCAATTTTTCTCTTTGTAATATTTCATCCTCACAGATAACAATTTTAAACATTTTTTTCTCCTATAAGTTATACTTAAATAAATTTATAGATCTTATCATAACTAAATATTAGAATGCTAACCTCTAGTTTAATAAATACAATCACTAGCTAAATAAAAATCATTCTATATAATCGTTATTTTTTATACAATTTATATTACTCTTCTATTCATAACAACTCAATATTTATGACAGCTTTGTTATTATTTATATATCTCTGAATTTATTTTATTTATTAAAATATGTATAGATATCTATTTTTACAAAAATAAAAGCTTTGTATCTATTAAAATACAAAGCCTAATTTTTATTTATATTCTTCCGTATCTTCTAATGCTATTTTCGATATTTTTAACTCATTTTTCTTTTCTTCAAATTCTTCCTTTGAAGAAAATTCTAATACACTTTCTTCTTTTGCATCTAGTATATAATATTTATATTTGACTAATTGTAAAATGAAATTGAACAGAAAAATATAAAAAAATAATCCATAGTAGATTATTCCATGTTATGATTTAATCGCTCAAAACCAAATATTCTATCGATGATATTGCTTTCATAGAAGATTGGATGAATACTCTTCCTAGAAAAATTTTAAAGTATAAAACTCCAGAAGAATTATTCAATTTCTACCTAGATCAAATATACGCTATTTAAATGTTTTTAGGTTGTTTAAATCATAAACTAATTTTATATAGAAAGTATTCAATTTGTTATTGCAATTTGAGTTATTTTTATTGAATATAAATTGTATACTCGTTCAAATAAAATATTTACTATTGCTAATACAAAATAGATAGCTAAGTAATTCCAAACAATATCTTTCTTATCTTGTACTGCATTTAATATTTGTTGTAAAAAATATAAACTTATTGGAGTATATATTCCTTGAATAACCATAGATGTCACACTTATTGGTACATAACATTTACTCAAAGAATTAATTAGTTTTATACCTCTATAAAAACATTTTTCATCTGCTTTTTTAATATTTATCCCTTCCTTAATATAAAATACTTATATCAACTTAAATTTCTCTATTTCTTCTGGAGTTTTCGGCTGATTTGCCATCCATACTGATGTTGTATTTGCAGATAAAAACAACATACATATAGCTAACGAACCTGTACTTTTTAATATCACATTTAATATTTTCTTCATCTTCTACCTCCAAACTCTTGCTTAATAATTCCCATTATCAGCATAATAAATATACATATAATAGATGATGCTACATAATATATAAATTTATATGCGTTGTTATATCTTATTCCTATCCATACTAAAAATACAACAATACTTGCTAAAACTACCGCTACTCTCTTGAATATTTTTAACTCTTTTTTACTTAAAGGATTATTTCTATGTTCTAATGGAGCTAAAAAACAAATCCCTATATAACTCATTATCATCTCAAACAAAATTAAATAATCTAACTTATAGTAAAAAACAAATTCAACAAAGCATATATTAACTATATAAAGTAGCATAAATGCTAATAAGCATCTTTTGTAATTATCTGCGTGATAACCACCTGTAAATTGCCTAATTGGACAATAACATAATAAGAATAGTACTGTTTCCTTAAATATATTTAACGAATAAGCTATAATCAATATTGCTGATATATTAACTAAAAAAGCTATTAATATACTAAATGCGTATGAGTATAATTCGCTTTCTTTTTCTTCTATTGCCTTATTAGAAATTAAAAAAGATGTTATCTTGTTAGCAATGGATTCGACCATTTTAGTCCACCTCCATATCTTTTATGCTTACAAAATAACATCTTTTTTCTGAATATTCAACGATTTATCCCCAACTGGTCGTTTTAGAGCTCCAACTGGTATTAATTTATGTCTATAGGTATATAAATTATCATTACAAACCTATTTTCTTCTATCTTTATTTCTACATTTCCATTATATTTTTCTACTGAGTTTCTTATGCTGCTTATACCAATCCCATGTAAAAAGCTATCCTTTTTATCTGTAATTATATTGTCTTTATCTATATTAATAGGATTTACTTTTGTATTTTCACACCCTATCACAAAATATTTATTTACAATTGCACCTCTTAATTTTATCTTTCTTTTTATATCAGGGTTTTCTATCTTTTTACAAGCTTCTATCGCATTATCTAGCATATTTGAAAATATACTACAAAGATCTGTAGCTTCAATAAAACTACATTTTTCAAAGTTTAAATCAACTTCAAACTCAATATTATTCTTTTCACATATAGATTTTTCTTCTTCTAATATAACATCCAAAATCATATTTTTTGTACTAAATGTATTTCCACAAGATTTTATTTTATCTTCTATGTCTTTAATATAATCATTTGTAGCTTCATTATTTTCATACATACTTTTTATACATAATATATGATTGTTCATATCGTGATAAAGGCTTCTTGTTTTTTCTTGAGATTCTTGGATTCTAGAATAATATTTATACTGCATATCCATCTTTTCCTTTATAATTTCATTTTCTGCTTCTATTTTACTTTCATTCATTAATCTGCCTACAACTTTAATTATTGAAATATTTGAAAATAAAAAAACAATGGATAAAACAATTATAAGGATATGTTCTACATTTCCAGTATTTTCATCTCTCAAAATATATCCAAATATAACAACAATACTTATAATGTTTGTACTTATCGGTATCACCAAATCCATATAATCTTTTTTTAGATTTGATAAATCTATCTTAAAAATTTTGATTATCGGAACTATAAGTGTCAACAGAAACTTTGACAATATAATAAGTTCCAAACCATAAATATTATTGCCTATTATACTTCCCATATCTTTTGTATTGTTCAAAAATCCAACTAAACTAATTCCTATAATATCAAATCCCATTAAAAGTAAATAGTAGATTAAAATTACAAACAACGCTTTTTTCCCACTTACATCATAATTATATACATATACAATATATGAAATAACAATTCCTATTAATAATTTTAAGTTCATCTCAAAATTGATAATCGTCAAAACTATTATTATAAGTGCTGCTATTGCAAAACTTGTATTTATTTTAATCTTATTCACCTTTTGATTACTTATTTCATCCAATACTAACTTAAACACTATCCATTCTATAGCAGTAGATAAAACTGTTACCACATTCCAAAACACACTTAGCATAATATATCTCCCAACATATATGTAAACTTTGTTTTAAGCTCATTCATTCTGTGCCTGCTTACATATATTTCCTCATTTCCAATAACTACACTATTTTTAGTTATGCTATCTATATACTCCATATTTATTAAATAGCTCTTATGACATCTATAGAAGTTATACTTTTCAAAATCTTGCTCTATCTTATCCAGACTACCCTGTGTATAATATGTAGAATCTACTGTATGTATTGTTAATTCTTTTTTTCTCACTTCTATATAAGTTATTTCTTTTATTGGTATTCTTCTCATACCATCTCTATTTTCTATTATAAAGTTTCCCTTTTTCTTTTTTATATCTGATATACAGTTTAACAAATGTTTTTTAATCTCTTCATATTCTATAGGTTTTAGTAAGTATCTATAAGCTCTAACTGTATATCCATCTTGAATATACTCGACTAAAGATGTTACAAATATTATTTCTGATCTATCATCTTCTTTTCTTATCATTTTTGCTAAATCCATACCAGATAATCCATTCATTTTTATATCTAATAGAAAAATATCAACTTCTTTTAATATAATCCCACTTGATAATAATTCCTCTGCTGATTCAAACTCTATTATCTCTACTTTTTCTTTATTTTCATCGAATATTTTATGAATATATTCTTTCAATTTTTCTCTTTGCGATATTTCATCCTCACAGATAACGACTCTAAACATTTCCTCCCCCTCTAAATATTTTATAAAAAATTTATAACTATTAATTTAAGTTTTCTTTAATTATTTCTGATTAACTAAAAATTTATTATATTAATTACTTCATAATATTATATTACTATTTAATTTCTAACGATTCAACATATCTAGTTTTTTTGTAATGATTTGTATATTTATAAATTAGAAAACAAAAGGTGCTACCATAAACACAAAATGTTTAGTTAGTAGCACCTTTAAAATTTACATATCTTCTTCTATTATCGCAATTCCTCTTCTAACAATCTCTTCAAGTCTATCTATCTGCTTATCAAGATAAAGATAACCAATTAGAGCTTCAAAACCAGTTGCGTGTTTGTAGTCTACTATATCCATATTCTTTGGAGCTGTGTTAGACTTCTGGTTTCTTCCTCTCTTAAAGATCCTCATCTCTTCCTCAGTTAAATCATTCTCTATAGTGTGAATAACCTTAGACTGAGCATTTGCATTTACATATTTTATCGCCTGCTTGTGAAGAGTGTTCACTTTGTTATTGCAATTTTTTTTAATTAAATATTCTCTTATATAAGATTCATACACAGTGTCCCCAAGATAAGCAAGTACCAATGGAGACATAGTTATTAATTCACTTTTTTCCATTTTCTATACTCTTTTCCATTTAACACCCTGTCTAGTATCTTCAAGAACGATTCCCATATCAAGAAGCTGCTGTCTTATAGCATCTGCTTTTGCGAAATCTTTATTCTTTTTAGCATCAGTTCTCTGCTGTATTAAAGCTTCTACTTCTGCATCTACAGAGTTGTCTTTTTCTTTATTTACTATATTTAAAACTCCTGTAAGTTCGTTAAATTCAGCTAAGCATTTTTCTGCAAATTCTTTAGAAGAATTTTCGTCTACATTTAAGTTTATAAATTTAGATAATTCAAATATAGCAGTTATAGCATCTGCAGTATTTAAGTCATCATCCATAACCTCAACAAATTTCTTTCTAAATCCGTCAAGTTCTTCAACTAATGCTTTTTCTGCATCAGTCATTTCACCTTCTAAGTGAGATAATGTAAATACTAATTTTTCTTTAGTATTGTAAAGTCTTTCAAGTCCTGCTCCAGCCTGTGCTAATAAGTCGTCGCTGAAGTTTACTGGGCTTTTGTAATGAGCTGATAATAGGAAGAATCTAACTATTTCAAGATCGTATTTTTTAGATATATCTCTTACAGTGAAGAAGTTTCCTTTTGATTTACTCATTTTTTCATTGTTTACATTTATATATCCATTGTGCATCCAGTATTTAGCAAATGGTTTACCACTTCTAGCTTCACTCTGAGCTATTTCGTTTTCGTGGTGAGGGAATGTTAAGTCCTGTCCACCTGCATGTATATCTATAGTTTCTCCAAGATATCTCTTAGACATAACAGAACATTCTATATGCCAACCTGGTCTACCTTCGCCCCATGGACTATCCCATCCTGGTTCGCCTTCTTTTTTAGCTTTCCATAAAACGAAGTCCATTGGATGTCTTTTCTGTTCATTTACTTCTATTCTTGCTCCAGCTTCTAGGTCGTCTATATTCTGTCCAGATAGTTTTCCATATCCTTCAAATTTTCTAGTGTCAAAGTATACATCTCCGTTTACTGCATAAGCGTATCCTTTTTCTTCTAATTCCTGGATAAATTCTATTATCTGTGGAATATTCTGTGTAACCTGTGGATGAACTGTAGCTCTTTTTATTCCTAGTCCATCGCAGTCAACAAAGTATTCTTTTATATATTTTTCAGCTACTTCTTCTGGAGATATTCCTTCTTCGTGGCTTCTTTTTATTATTTTATCGTCTACATCTGTAAAGTTCTGTACATAAGTTACATCATAACCCTGATATTCTAAGTATCTTCTTAAAGTATCAAACATTATGAATGGTCTTGCATTACCTATATGTATATAGTTGTACACTGTAGGCCCGCACACATACATTTTAACCTTTCCTTCTTCTAATGGTACAAATTCTTCTTTTTTATTTGTTAATGTATTGTATACTTTCATCCTTATCACCTCTTTGGCTTTTTGTTATGTCTAAGTATATACCCAAACATTCTTTAATATATCAAGACTTTTCTTATATTGTAACTAATCTTTGTTTTAATACTAGTTTAATTTGTCTAGTACGTTAGCTTTTACATAGTCAAGTCTTCTTAGGCAGTTTTCTTTACCTAATACTTCCATAACTTTTGGGATGTCTGGACCATGCATCTGTCCTGTTAACATTATTCTTGATCCCATGTATAAGTTTTTACCTTTTATTTTGTATTCTTTCTGTATTGATTTTAGTATAGCGAAGTTGCTGTCTGCATCAAAGCTTTCTGCTGCTTCTATTTTTTCTCTTAAAGCATCGAATAGTGTTGGTATATGTTCTAATTTTAAGAATTCCATACCTTCTTCAGTTTCTATTTCAAATTTATCTCCAAAGAATATAGAAACGTGGTCAGTTATTTCTTTTGCATAGTGTAATTTTTCTTTAACTGCACTTACTATTTCTTTAACTAAATCCATTTTAGCTTCTTTTTCATCTTCTGCTATGTATCCAGCTTCTACTAAGTATGGCATACATAACTCAGCTAAAACAGCATCATCTGCTTCTTTCATGTAGTGGTGGTTAACCCAATTTAATTTTTCAGTATCGAATACTCCTCCACTCTTAGATACTCTTTCTATAGAGAAGGCTTTTTCTAATTCTTCCATAGAGAATATTTCCTGATTGTCTTCTGGTGACCAACCAACTAGAGCTACGTAGTTTACAAGACCTTCTGGAAGGTATCCCTTTTTCTTGAAGTCTTCAACAGCTACGTCACCCTGTCTTTTACTTAATTTTTTCTTTTCTGTATTTAATATGTTTGGAAGGTGTACAAATACTGGTTTTTCCCATCCAAAAGCTTCGTATAGATATACGTGTTTTGGAGTTGAAGAAACCCATTCTTCCCCTCTTATTATATGAGTTATTTTCATTAAATGGTCGTCTACAACAACTGCAAAATGATATGTTGGGAATCCATCAGTTTTTATAAGTACCTGATCATCTAAGTCATTTGTGTTGAATTCCATATCACCTCTTACTAAGTCAGTGAATGTTATTTTGTGGTCTTCTGGTAATCTAAGTCTTATAACGTATGGTTCACCAGCATCTATTTTAGCCTGTACTTCTTCTGGAGTTAAATCTCTACAATGTCCATCGTATCTTGGAGTTTCTCCAGCTTCTTTCTGCTGTTCTCTAACTGCATCTAATCTTTCTTTTGTACAGAAGCAGTAGTATGCTTTACCAGAATCTAAAAGTTCTTTTATGTATTTCTGGTATATGTCTAATCTTTCAGACTGTATATATGGGCCGTACTCACCTTTCTGTGTTACATTTCCATTTTCATCTAACATAACACCTTCTGTGTGGTTTACTCCTGCCCATTTCATTGCATTAAGCATATTTTCTATAGCACCATCAACAAGTCTAGTTCTATCAGTATCTTCTACTCTTAGTATATATTCTCCACCTGCGTGTTTTGCGAATAAATAGTTGTAAAGAGCTGTTCTTAAACTACCTATATGTACAAATCCTGTTGGACTTGGTGCAAATCTTACTCTTACGTTACTCATAAAATTCCTCCTAAAATTAAACTAATTCGGCAAAATTGCCTAAAATCTCATTATTATACAGTTTATTATAACATATTTTTTGTGTTGATATGGAAAAAATTAAAGCAAGAATGTAGCCTAAATCTTATTTAAGAGAGCTTTTTTATAGTAGCAAAAGAGTGTTGTAAACTTTTAGAGGCATCGCATTTTGCGTAATTTTTTAAATGCGAGAAGTTTCTTTTCTAGACGCAAAAGCAATGACATCTCTAAAAGTTCACAATCCCTCTTTAGGCTATAATATAAAAATTACTCTTTAAAAATATTTTTGCTTTCTTGCTAATTTACTTCCATATCAATAAAAAATACTGCTATATTTAACTCTAACAGGTAATTTATTCTATTAATTTTTATTTTCTTTTTATATGAAATTCTTTATTATTAAGAGATATAAATATTCTAAAGTTATAAGAATAGGAAAAAAATAGTTAGTTAAATTAATAACAATATAATTACAAATGTTAATTTTATATTTTAGCAAAAATAGAAAAATAGTATTATTAAAACAACTTAAAAACGTTTTTAAAATAAATATAATAAATATGATTAAGGAGTTGTAGACAATGCTAGATTTCAATAAAAAAGATTACAAAAAATTTCTTTACTATATACTAATTCTTGCTATACTAATACCTGTATTTATATTTCTTTTAGATAAATTTAATGTGAAAAATATAGATAAAATAGCATTTAAAATAGTAGATATATACGTATTATTAATAATCACATATTCTATAATATCTGGAATAATTCGTAGAAATGTATTTTCAGAAAAAAATAATAATTCTCTTTGTATGTTTTGGCTCATTCTTGGAATAGTTGCTTCAATAGCTTATATATTCATAGGAAAAATTATAATAAATATATATCTTGTTTTAGTAGTATTAATGGCAATATATTTGTATATTAAATCTAAAAAAGTAGATGAATAAAATATTAGCCAAAAGTAATTTGTATTCAATCTACACACATTTAAGAAAAACTCCCAAAAGTATAGATTTATATACCAAAAGAGGGAGATAACTCGACTAACACGCCCGTCGCCTGTATAGGCGCAAGTGTTAGTTGAGTTACTCCCTCTTTTCTTATAATAATCTATCTCTTACTATTTCTGCTGCATCTACCGCAGATATTAGTTCTCTTTCTTCGCTATTTCTAAACTTCATTTCAACTAAGCCTTCTTTTAAATCTCTTCCAACAGTTATTCTCACAGGAATTCCTATTAAATCAGAGTCTTTAAACTTAGTTCCTGGTCTAGCATCTCTATCGTCTATTAGTACATCTACTCCCATAAGTTTAAGTTCTTTGTAAATTCTTTCAGCAGTATTTACAACATCCTCATTTTTTAAGTTTACAGGAATTATCTCTACTTCAAACGGAGCTACACTAAGTGGCCAAACTATTCCGTCTGCATCAAAGTTCTGCTCTATTATTGTAGCAGTTAGTCTTTCTGTACCTATTTCATAGCATCCAAGCTGGATATATTCATCAGTTTCTTCTTCACTTCTGTACATTGCGTTCATATTTTCAGAGAATTTCTGACCTGCTTTGAATATATGTCCTATTTCGATTCCTCTTCTTATTTTTAGAGGAGCACCACATTTAGGGCATTTATCTCCTTCTCTAACAGTTCTAAAATCTCCAACAGTTCCTTCAAAATCTCTTCCAAAGTTTGCATTTTTGAAGTGGTATCCAGTTTTATTTGCACCTGTTATTAGGTTTTTGCCGTTTGCTATTTCTTCATCTATAAGTAGTATGTCAGAGTTTATTCCTATTGGCCCAGCAAATCCGACCTCAGATCCTGTTACATCTTTTACCATTTCGTCTGTAGCAAGTCCAAATTCTTCTACTTCACCAATAGCTCTTTTTACTTTGTTTTCGTTTACTTCTCTATCGCCTCTTACAACAACTGTTACAGTTTTTCCATCGGCGTAGTATATTATTGTCTTCGCAAATCTATTTCCTTCAGCACTAAAGAATTCTTCTAAATCTTTTATTGTTCTAGCATCTGGAGTGTGTACTTCTTCAAGTGTTCCTAATTCCTCAGCTTCAAATTCTCTTGGCATACATTCTGCACTTTCTCTGTTTGCTGCATAAGTACAATCAGAACATATAGCTAATTCATCTTCACCTATTTCAGATTTGACCATGAATTCTATTGATGATGGAGCACCTTCTATTCCTGATTCTGCTTCAACTAAGCTGTATTTAACACCACATCTGTCAAATATTCTTTTGAATGCTGCTATCATTTCTTCATAAGATTTGTTTAGGCTTTCTTCGTCTTTGTCAAAGCTGTATGCATCAAACATTGTAAATGATTTTGTTCTTATAGCACCAAATCTAGGTTTTTTTTCATCTCTATATTTACTCTGTATCTGATATAGTTTCACAGGTAACTGTTTGTATGAGCTTACTTCCTGTCTAACTATATCTGTAAATACTTCTTCGTGTGTAGGCCCTAAGCAGAATTCTTTTCCAGTTCTGTCTTCAAGTCTAAACATTTCTGCTCCTCTTCTAGCCCATCTTCCTGATTCCTGCCATAATTCTGATAGAATAAGTGCAGAACAAAGCATTTCCCGGAAATCTGCATCCTCTACTTCTTCTTTTATTATACTTTCTATTTTTTTCTCTACCTTTAGTCCTAAAGGTAGCTGATTGTATATTCCAGAAGCAGATTTTTTTATCATTCCAGATCTTATCATAAGTTTATGACTTTCTATTTCCACATCTGTAGGTATTTCTCTTTTTGTAGGTATGAACATTTTTGAAAATCTCATTTGCATCACCTCAGCAATTTTATTATACAAACATAAAAAGCCTGCCATCAAAGAATCCGGCAGACTTTTCAGGCTTTATTTAATTTCTATTCTTAGTATGCTTTAGCTATTATAACCATGTCTTTAGCTTCTTTTCCACAGTATACACATTTGTTAGTTCCAAGATCTTCCTGTTCGAATGGTATACATCTTATTGTAGCTGTAGTTTCTTCTTTTATTTTAGCTTCACATTCTGGGCATCCACACCACATAGCTTTTATGAATCCTGGTTTTTCTTCTAAAGCAGCTTTGAATTCAGTCATATCTTTAGCTACAGAAGTTCTGTTTTCTCTGTGTTTTCTAGCTTTTTCTAACATATCATTGTGTATAGTATCGAATAATCCAGTTACATATTCAACTAAGTTGTCTAAAGATACTGCTTCTTTTTCTAATGTATCTCTTCTGAATACCATAGCCTGGTTGTTTTCTATATCTTTTGGTCCTATTTCTATTCTTACTGGTATACCTTTCATTTCGCTGTCGTTTAGTTTGTATCCAGTTGAGTAGTTTGGTCTATCGTCAACTTCTACTCTAGCACCTTTTTCTTTTAATGCAGCGTATAATTCATCAACTTTTTCCATTACTCCACCTTTGTTTGCAGCTATAGGTATTATCATTACCTGAGTTGGAGCTATTCTTGGAGGAAGTACAAGACCTCTGTTGTCAGAGTGAGTCATTATAAGTCCACCTATTAATCTAGTTGATATACCCCAAGAAGTGTGGTATGGATGAGACATTCCACCTTCTCTATCTGCAAATGTTATATCGAATGCTTTAGTGAAGTGCTGTCCTAAGAAGTGACTTGTTCCTGACTGTAATGCTTTACCGTCGTGCATCATAGCTTCTATTGTGTATGTTCTTTCTCCACCAGCGAATTTTTCACTTTCAGATTTCTGTCCATCTATAACTGGCATAGCTAATAAGTCTTCACATACTTCTTTGTACATCTGAAGTATATCTAATGTTTCTTTTTCTGCTTCTTCGTATGTTTCATGTAGAGTATGACCTTCCTGCCATAAGAATTCAGAAGTTCTTAAGAATGGTCTAGTAGTTTTTTCCCATCTTACAACTGAACACCACTGGTTGTATAGGTATGGTAATTCTCTGTATGATTTTAACCATTTAGCGTACATTGTACATATTATTGTTTCAGAAGTTGGTCTAACACATAGTCTTTCTTCTAATGTTTTGTTTCCACCCTGAGTTACCCAAGCAACTTCTGGAGCGAAACCTTCAACGTGTTCTGCTTCTTTAGTTAATAAGCTTTCTGGTATTAATAGTGGGAAGTAGCAGTTTTTGTGTCCTGTTGCTTTTATTTTAGCATCGAAGAATTCCTGTATTTTTTCCCATAATGCGTATCCATAAGGTTTTATAACCATGAATCCTTTTACTGGAGCGTAGTCAACTAAGTCAGTTTTAGTAACAACATCTGTATACCACTGAGCAAAGTCTACCTCCATAGGTGTAATTTCTTCAACGAACTGTTTATCATTTTTTGCCATCTTTTTTATTCTCCTTTTTGACTTTATAGATTAATTTTTAATAATTATTTTTTATAATAAAAAAAGCCTTTCATCTCTTAATAGAGACGAAAGGCATAGTTTCCGCGGTACCACTCTAGTTAATCACAAAACATGTGATTCTCTTGCTGGAGTATAACGGCTCCATCCGTAGAGGTTGCTACCCCTCTAAGCTAAAAGATTGGTTCAGTTGCTTCCATCTAGAAATTTCTCATCAACATTTCCTCTCTGTAAGACTTTCACTACCTACTACTTCTTTATCATTGCAATCATATAAATTTTCTATAGATAATATAGTTTTATCCTATAGTCTATAATTGTGTTATTTGTTTCACTTATACTCTCAATGATATATTATTTATTAAATTCTGTCAATAATAAACATATACTTTGTGCAGAAATTCCCTCACCACTTCCAGTAAATCCTAGTTTTTCTTCTGTTGTAGCTTTTACGTTTATATTTTTTATGTCTGTGTGCATTATTCTAGCAAAGTTTTCTCTCATCTGTGGTATGTGTGGAGCCATCTTTGGAGCCTGTGCAATTATAGTACAGTCTATGTTTCCAAGTACATATCCTTCTTCTTTCATAATTTCATATACATGTTCCATAAGTTTTAAGCTATCTGCACCTTTAAACTTTGGATCTGTGTCTGGGAAGTGTTTCCCAATATCTCCCATAGCCATAGCCCCAAGTATTGAGTCCATAACTGCATGTGTAAGTACATCTGCATCAGAATGTCCTAATAATCCTTTTTCATGAGGAATTTCAACTCCACCTATTATTAGTTTTCTATCTTCTACAAGTCTATGTACATCATATCCCATTCCAACTCTCATCTTATCTCTCCTATCTGTTTATAAAATTTCATTCATTTCTATTTATAAAAATTGTACTCATCAAAATTATATCTATATTAAAATCATCTTTTCATTAAAATTCTACAGTTCCTTCAAAACCTCTTTTACTCACTTTATCCAAGATTTCATCTGGTATTTCTTTTAATGCATTGTCTAATTTTTCAATCATAGTTTCTTTATCTTTAGATAAGTTTCCGTGTAATCTTACAGCATTTGATGGATGTAATCCAAAGAATTCTATATCTCTTTCATCTAGTTTCTCGATAAACAATTTTTCTTCTTTTATGTTTTCTCTAAGAGTATTCTCATTGAATTTTCCTATTGCCTTTAATTTTTCCAACTTACTTCCCTCATCAGCGTGAATACTTCCCACAAATACTATCTTTGGATTTAATTCGTTGACAAGTTCCGCTGTTTTTATCGCATTTTCTCTCCTCTTATCACTTCCACCACAGCCAGTTATTATGTTTATACTATAGTCCATTCCTGCATTTTCAAGTCTTTTAAACTCTCTTTTGGCAACTTCTACAGTATATCCCTTATTCATAAACTCGACCGCTTCTTCTAATCCAGACTCTATCCCTACATTCAAATTGTTTATTTTAAGTTTTCTAAGCTCTTTTAACTCATCATCCGTTTTATCAATGATATTCTTTATTGTAGCAAACATAGAGATATTTTCCACTTCAGGAATAATCTCCTCTATCTTTTCAGCAATCTGTTTTAACTTATCTGCACTTAAAACAAAAGGATCTCCATTTTCTAAAAATACTTTCTTTATTCTTTTTCTTCTGCCCCTCGCTTCTCTTAAATCAGCTTCAATCTGCTCCATACTTTCAACTTCAAAAGGAACATCTTTGTACATAGTGCAGAACGTACACTTATTGTGGCTACACCCTGCTGTTACTTGGAGCAAAAGAGAATTAACTTCAAATGGAGGTCTGTAAGTCGTTCCTGTGTATTTCATAGAATCACCTACTTTTAGTATCTTAGCTTTTTTATTCATTACTTTTTTATTATTTTTGTACTATCTTAATATTTATATGTTATTTTTAAGAATTTATTCCCCGGGAAATAACCTCAGATATAGGTAAGTCTTCAGGACTAGTTATTTTTATATTGTCGTAACTTCCCTGAATCATATACACCTTATGACCTGCATGTTCTGCAATCATAGCATCATCAGTTCCATAGAAACCATCTCTATATGCAAGCTCATAGGCTTCTTTTATCAAGTTAAAATCAAAAGACTGTGGTGTCTGAGCAGCCCAAAGATTTGCCCTATTTGGAGTATCTACTATCTCATTTCCATCGACAACCTTTATAGTATCCTTGACCATAACACCGACAACAGTTGCCTTTAACTTCTTAGTTTCATTAACAGCATTCTCTATAATCTCATCTGTAACAAAAGGTCTTGCACCATCGTGGATAAGTAAAATATCACAATCAGGACTAACTTTCTCAAGACCATTGTTTATAGTATCCTGTCTTTCCTTACCACCATAAGATATAACTATATCCTTAAACCCATACTTATCTATTATATTCTCCCTAACAAAATCCTCTTCCTCTTCCTTGATACAAAGAACCATCTCATCTATCAGAGGAGAATTATAAAACCTCTCTATTGTATGTGCAACAATCTCTTTATCATTTATCTTTATAAACTGCTTATTCATCCCTGCATTCATCCTCTTACCACTACCAGCGGCAACAATCATAACAGTATTCATATCCTATATCCTTTCCAAAACATAATCATCTAACCTTATTTTATCATTATTTACAAAATATAAAAAGGAACATCAAAAGACGTTCCTTTAAACTGACTTTTTAATAGTTATTTTTTATTATACAGTTTAACATTTTACCCGATAAGAAAATAGGAAAAATATTAATAGTGATTATCTGCAGACATGTGCAACCTCTAAAAAGCTCCGCTTTTGCACATGTCGAAGCCATGAACATTAATATTTTTCTACTTTTTCTTATTTCCAACCCGATTTTCTCAACATGTAAATAATTTATAATATGAACGTAAAAAAAGGAAACGAAATTAACAGCGACAATGCAACTTGATTGCCTGGAGCGTTAATTCGTTTCCTTTTTACGTTTCTATTTTAAACTATTTATTTACAAGCTTTAACTATGTCTGCTGCAGTTAGTCCGTAGTGTTCTAGTAATGCAGCTGGTGATCCTGACTGTCCAAATACGTCTTTAACACCTATTCTAGTTACTTTAACTGGATGTTCTTCTGCTAATAATTCACATACTGCAGAACCTAATCCACCTATTATACTGTGTTCTTCAGCTGTAACAACTTTTCCTGTTTTCTTAGCTGATGCTAAAACAAGTTCGTTGTCTAAAGGTTTTATTGTAGATATGTTTATTACTTCTGCATCTATTCCATCTGCTTTTAAAGTTTCAGCAGCTTCTAATGCTTTAGCAACCATTATACCTGTAGCTATTATAGATACATCTTTACCTTCTTTAACTACTTCACCTTTTCCTAATTCGAATTTGTATGATTCGTCATGTATAACTGGAGTAGCAGCTCTACCAAATCTTAAGTACATTGGTCCAACGTATTCAGCTGCAGCTAATACCATCTGTCTAGCTTCAACAGCATCTGCTGGGTTTAATACTACCATGTTTGGTAAACTTCTCATTAGTGAAATATCTTCTATTGCCTGGTGACTTCCTCCGTCTTCCCCAACTGTAACACCTGCATGAGTAGCAGCTATTTTAACATTTATATTTGGGTAGCATATAGAGTTTCTTATCTGTTCAAATCCTCTACCTGCTGCGAATATTGCAAAAGTACTTGCGAAAGGTATTTTTCCAGATACTGCAAGACCTGCTGCTGTACCCATCATATCACCTTCTGCTATACCCATATCGAAAAATCTTTCTGGGCATGCTTTTTTGAACATTGCAGTTTTTGTAGCTCCTGCTAAGTCTGCATCAAGAACTACTATATCTTTATTTTCAACTAATTCTACTAGTGTTTTTCCATAAGCCTCTCTAGTTGCTATACTTTCCATTATTTAAGTCCTCCTTCTAAGTCTTCTAATGCTTTAGCTGTTTCTTCAGCGTTTGGAGCTTTACCATGCCATCCAGCCTGGTCTTCCATGAATGAAACTCCTTTACCTTTTACTGTTTCACATATAACTATAGAAGGTCTTCCTTCTTCTTCTTTAGCCATTTCTATAGCTTTTTTTATCTGATCGAAATCATGTCCGTCTATAGATATTACATTCCATCCGAATGCATCGAATTTTTTAGCTATTTTTCCAAGGCTCATAACTTCATCATTAGAACCATCTATCTGTAAACCATTGTGGTCTAAGAAAGCTATTATGTTATCTAATTTGTAGTGAGCAGCACTCATTGCAGCTTCCCATATCATACCTTCCTGAACTTCTCCATCTCCAAGAAGAGCGTAAACGTTGTAGTCTTTACCATCTAATTTAGCTGCTAAAGCCATTCCGTTTGCTGCTGATAATCCCTGTCCTAAAGAACCTGTTGACATATCAACACCTGGAGTTTTTTTCATATCAGGATGTCCCTGAAGCATAGAACCAAATTTTCTAAGTTTTAATAATTCTTCTTTAGGGAAGTATCCTCTTTCAGCTAATACTGCATATAAAGCAGGTGCACCATGACCTTTAGAAAGAACGAATCTATCTCTATCTTCCCATTTTGGGTTAGAAGGGTCTATATTCATAGCATCAAAGTATAATACTGTTAGTATATCTGCTGCTGATAATGATCCTCCTGGATGACCTGATTTTGCTTCTGAAACTGACTTAATAATGTCAATTCTTACTTCTTTTGCAATAGCTTTTAATTCATTATTGTTCATTTCACTAATTCCTTTCTAATTTTTATTTTCTCTATTTTGAAAGTAGCCTAGGCAACTTTACACTATCATTTTTTATTTTACAATTAATTCTTAGATTTTGCAAATATCATTCTACCTGCTGGTGTCTGAAGAACAGATGTTACTAGTACTTTTATAGTCTGACCCATGTATTTTTTACCACCGTCTACAACTATCATAGTACCGTCATCAAGGTATGCTATACCCTGCTGAGCTTCTTTACCTTCTTTTACAACCTGAACTACCATGTCTTCACCAGGTATAGCAACTGGTTTAACAGCATTTGCAAGCTCGTTTATATTTAAAACCTCAACGCCCTGGAACTGGGCAACTTTGTTTAAATTGAAGTCGTTTGTAACAACTTTTCCACCTAATACCTGAGCTAGTTTTAATAATTTACTATCTACTTCAGCTATTTCAGGGAAATCCTGTTCGCTTATTTCAACTTCTATATTTAATTCCTTCTGGATTATGTTTAATATATCTAGTCCTCTTCTACCTCTTACTCTTTTTAAGTCGTCAGCAGAGTCGGCTATGTGTCTAAGCTCCTCTAGTACGAATGCTGGTATTATTAGCTTACCTTCTATAAAGCCTGTCTGGCATATATCTGCTATTCTTCCATCTATTATTACACTTGTATCTAATACTTTTGGAGGAATTGCTGCACCACAATCTTTTACTTCTTCTTTTAATTTTTCGCATTCTTTTTCCTGTTCTTTTTCTTTAGCAAGAGAAACTGCTAATCTTTTGTTTAATTTGCCAAAATTAGCAAGGTCATTTTTACTCTTAAGAGCTATTCTAACTCCTAAGTATCCCAGTACTAAGTATACAAGTACTGATATTGCTTTACCTACTATAGGTATAGAGTTTATAAGTCCACTTACAAGATAGGCTATTACAAAACCAACTATAAGACCTACAGATCCAAGTAGTATATCAACCTGAGGGTATCTTGATATTTCTTTTTCTGCGGCCCTAGCTATTTTTCTAATTTTGTTCATAACCCAAGGCTCTATTAAATAAAATATGATTCCTAATACTAAACCTGCTACTACAGCTGCTACTGCTTCGTATGTTTTATTGTTATATGTTAATACTTTAAAATTCTGTGTTACTGATACGTAAGTAGAAGAACCTACGATTAAACCTAATCCACCAATTAAAAATCTTACTATCTTCTTAATCAATGTATCACCTCCCCTATTATATTTTATTATTATAGACTAAATTTTAACTTATGTACAACAAAATTAGCAAACTTCACCAAAATTTCACCAATTTTGCCACATTTTTCCCCAACTTAGTCTATTATATCATTTTTTTATATAAATTGTATAATTGCATTTTTATTCCTCAGGTTTTAAATATGTCTATCCAATAATGCTAGCTGTTTCATTTTTACAAGCCCATTTCTTATGTAAGTAGCTCTTATTTCTCCTATTCCTTCTACCTCGTCTAACTCTTCTATTGAAGCACCTAGTATATCTTGGAAATTATCAAAATAATTGACTAAGTTTTCTATTATTGTTCTAGGTAATCTGTGAATCTTATTAAGTACTCTATAACCTTTTGTTTTTATAGGCATATCCATATTTTCCGATACACCTGTATAGCCAAGCAGTCTAGCTATATTTGTAAGGTCTAGTAGTTCATCTTCTGTAAGGTTTGCTAATTTTTCCTTAAATTCACTAGAAGCTACCTGTGTTCCATAGTCTTTTAATACTAGTTCCCGGTCTTCTCTTGTACTACCCATAAGTTCTTCAAGCTGCATTTTTATAAGTGCACCTTCGACTCCTAATTCTAGTAAATAACTTTCTATTATATCAGTAACCCTCATTACCATTTCAATTTTTTGTAATACTAACGCTACGTCGTATATAGTTACAAAACCATTGAATTCAAGCGTGTTTAAGCTCGCAACTGCTTGGTCTAATACAGATTTATATTTTTCAAGAGTTTGAAGTGCCTGATTTGCCTTAGTGAATATTTTTGATATGTCTTCAACTACATACTTCTGATCCCCTTTATAGACAGATATTACATTTCTTCTCTGTGATATTGCAATTACAATAGCTTTAGTCTGTTTTGCAACCCTCTCAGCAGTTCTATGTCTAGTACCTGTTTCTGATGTTTTTATAGAATAATCTGGAATTAGTTGCGTGTTTGCGTATAATATCTCATCTACATCAGAATTTAACACTATTGCACCGTCCATTTTTGCAAGTTCATAAAGATATGACGGTGTATATTCAACGTGTATAGCAAATCCACCGTCTACTAAATCCATAACACTTTCATCATTTGCTATTACTATAAGTCCTCCTGTTTTAGCCTTTAGGACATTATCTAGTCCTTGTCTAAGAGGAGTCCCTGGAGATATCATTTTAAGTACTTCTTTTCTCATTGTTTTATCTGTTACATATACATCCATGTACTAACTACTCTCCCCTCAATACCATATTTATAGCCTGTCTTACATTTTCAACTGGCCATATTTCTATACCTTTTACATCTTTTACAGCTTCATAATTAGACTTTGGAATTATTATTTTTTTGAAGCCTAATTTTCTGCATTCAGATATTCTTTTTTCAATGTAACTTACACCCCTTATTTCTCCAGTAAGTCCAACTTCTCCAGTAACAGCAACTTCTCCGCTTATCGGTATGTTTCTAAATCCAGATGCAACTGATAGTATAACACCTAAATCCATAGATGGCTCATTTATCTTTATTCCACCTACTATGTTTAAGTATACGTCTTGATTTTGTATCTGCATTCCAGCTCTTTTTTCAAGCACCGCAAGTAGTAGATTTACCCTATTAAAATCTATTCCTGTAGCTGTTCTTCTAGGTATACCAAAGCTAGTCGGTGATACAAGTGCCTGAAGCTCTAGTAACATCGGTCTTGTACCCTCTACAGTAGATACTATTACTGATCCAGATGCGTTTTCTGGTTTTTCTGAGATAAGCGCTTTTGATGGATTTTCAAGCTCTTGTAGCCCTTTTTCACTCATTTCAAATACACCTAGTTCATTTGTAGAACCAAATCTGTTTTTTACAGCTCTTATAAGTCTGTATGTATTATATCTCTCACCTTCAAAGTAAAGTACTGTATCGACCATGTGCTCCATTATCTTTGGACCTGCTAAAGATCCTTCTTTTGTTACATGTCCAACGACAAATGTAGATATTCCCATTTTTTTAGAAATTCTCATAAATCTAGAAGTACCCTCTTTTATCTGGCTAACTGTACCCGGTGCCGAAGCTATATCCGGTGTAAATACTGTTTGGATTGAGTCCAATATTATAAGGTCTGGGTCAAATCCTTCTAAGTTATGTTCTATTATATTTAAGTTGTTTTCTGCCATTATATACAGATTTTCTGATTTCGCATTTAATCTTTCGGCTCTCATTTTTATCTGAGATTCTGATTCTTCTCCAGATATATATAGCACTTTCTTTCCTGATTGTGCAACACTTTCAGATACTTGTAAAAGTAGTGTTGATTTACCAATCCCAGGGTCTCCACCTACAAGTACAAGTGATCCTCTAACTATTCCACCACCTAATACTCTGTTTAACTCATTTATTCCACTAGAGAATCTTTCTTCATGTTTTATTGTTATTGAGTTTATGTTTACAGGTTTCTGTGATGATTTATCTATTACAAAAGTTTCTCTATGATTACTTTTTGAACTTTTATCTTCTATTTCCTCCACAAATGTATTCCACTTCATACATTCTGGACATTTTCCAAGCCATTTTGGATTTTCGTATCCACATGACTGACATACGTATTTTGTTTTTATTTTTGCCATTATAAATTTCCTTCTTCTATATTTTTACAAAAAAATATTGTCCTATATAATTTTATCACATATATAGGACAATATCTTAAAATATTATGTTAAACTCTAAGTTTTTTGTTCAAATAAATTTATTTTTTAGCTGCTGCAACTATTTTTTCAGCTATCTGGTTAGGAACTTCTGCATATCTAGCAAATTCCATTTCAAAGTATCCTCTACCCTGAGTCATAGATCTTAGGTCTATTGCATATTTGAATGTTTCTGCCTGTGGAGCTTCAGCTATTAATAACTGTTTTCCATTGTCAGTAGGTTCCATACCTAGTATTTTACCTCTTCTCTTGTTTATATCTCCCATAACATCTCCCATGTATTCATCTGGTATTGTTATAGAAAGTTTCATGATTGGTTCAAGAAGTACTGGCTGTGCTTCTTCCATACCTTTTTTGAATGCTATAGAAGCTGCCATTTTGAATGCCATTTCAGAAGAGTCGACATCGTGATAAGAACCATCGTAAAGAGTAGCTTTTATGTTGCATACTGGGTATCCAGCTAGTATACCTTTTGCCATACTTTCTTTTAATCCTTTTTCAACTGCTGGTATGTACTGTTTTGGAACTGAACCACCGAATATTTCTTCATCAAATTCAAATTCATTTTCACATCTTTCAAATCTGATTTTTACATCTCCGTACTGTCCATGTCCACCAGACTGTTTTTTATGTTTTCCTTGAACATCTGATTTACCTTTTATTGTTTCTCTATATGCAACTTTAAGGTCGCTAAGTTCTACTTCTGTACCAAATTTGTCTTTCATTTTGTTTATTATTGTTTTTAGATGAAGTTCACCCTGTCCACCTAGAAGAGCCTGTTTTGTTTCAGCATTTCTATAGAAGTGAAGTGTTGGATCTTCTTCTGTTAGTTTAGCCAATATTGTACCAACTTTTTCGTCGTCGTTTTTGTTTTTAGGACTAACAGCATAGTATATCTGTGGTTTAGGGAAGTTTATTTCATCTTCTGGTATTTCATCTTTGCAAGTAGAGATAGTATCTCCTGTTTTTAATGTTGGAGATTTAGCAACTATTATTATATCTCCTGCTTTTGCTGATTCAAGTTCTATAAGTTCGCTTCCGTTTATAGAGTATATATTTGCTAATTTATCTTTTACTTCTCTGTTTAGGTTGTATACTTCAGTTTCTTTTTTAACTGTACCCTGAACTATTTTTATGTAAGACATTTTTCCTACGAATGGGTCTACTACAGTTTTGAATACCTGTCCTTTGAATGGACTTTCATTGTCAAGATATGTAGGTTCTATATAGTTTGATATAGTTTCTATTATTTCTTTTGTTCCTACGTTATTTATAGTTGATCCAGATATAACTGGTATTATGTCACCTTTATGAACTCCTATGATTATACCTTTCTGTATTTCTTCTTTAGTTAATTCTTCTCCGCTAAAGTATTTTTCTAAAGTTTCATCGTCAGTTTCAGCTATTAATTCCATAAGAGCTTCTTTCATGCTTATTGCCTGTTCTTTGAATTCGCCTTCTAAGTCATCTACATTTTCAAAAACATTGTGTAGTCCGCAGAATTTTTTGTCTTTGTATATTGGGCTTATCATAGCTATTATTTTATGAGCGAATTTTCCGTTTAGCATTTCTATAACGTCTTTATATCTAGCTTTTTCATTATCTATTTTATTTATAAACATTAGTTTTGGTATTCCTTCAGTAAGCTCTATTGCTTTTTCAGTTCCTACCTGTAATGGATCTGTTGCATCTATTACTATAACAGCTAAATCACATACTTTTAGAGCTGATATAACATCACCACTGAAATCAGAATAACCTGGAGTGTCCAGTAAATTGAATTTATAGTCGTCGTATTCTATTGGAATAAGACCCATACTATAAGTCATATTTGCTTTTGCAGTAAGTTTAGGTATTTTTTTTTCATTTGCTACGTGAGATATTGTTTCTATAAGATTTGTTTTCCCACATCCACTGTGACCTAATATTGCTACATTTCTTATCATTTTGCTATCATATACTTTCATATGAACACCCACCTTTGAGAATAGTAATTTTTTATTAATAAAATAATTTGCAATTTGTTTAGAGCCGAAGAACAACTCTACAATGTATTAAATTCTATATATAAATACGTTTTCCTCTTTTATTTTAAAAATTTTTTAACTTTTTTGAAAAATATTTTTCTCAACTAATTTTTTGTCTTTTTATGATAATTTTTCTATTTCTCAACGATTTCTTTTACTTTATTTTTAAGTCTAGTTAAATCGTCTTCATTTGGGTGATTTAAAGCTTCTTCAAAGTTTTTAATTAAACTTAGTATTTGTTCGTCACCTGGTTTTTCAGCTAACATTTTTTCATATCTAGCTTTAACACCTTGCTGCATTTTACCCTGGCACATAAATTCACCGATTACTTCACAGCTTTTATTTATTTCTTTTTTTACATTGTTTATTACCATGTTTAGATAGTCTTTATCTCCAGCTCCAGCTGATCCAAATATGAATACTTTTTTATCTTTTAATTCTGATATAAAGTCTTTTATTTCTTCGTTACAAGTTCCCTTATCTGTCCAAAATCCTATAAATATTACATCTGATTTTTTGGCTTTTTCATCTGGCTGTCCAAAATAAACACATTCTGAACCTAGTACTTCTTCCACATTATCTGCTAATAATTTTGTATTTCCTGTAGATGTTGCATAAACAATTGAATAATTCATATCAATTCCCTCTTTTCTATAAATAATTTTACTGACTAAATTATATCACTTTTTAATAATTATGTTTTAAAATATTTTATTGAGATTCTAATTAATAATATACTATTTTTTATTTTATAAATGTAAAAAATAGGGAATAAGTTTAATAACTTATCCCCTAGATGTATTGCTTTTATTAAATTATTCTGCTTCTTTCATTATCATAAGTAGCTGTTTGTCTACTACCATGTCACCATCTGCAACTTTGATAGATTTTATTACGCCATCAGTTTTAGCAACTATGTTAGTTTCCATCTTCATAGCTTCTATTACTATTAATGGCTGGTTCTTAGTTACTGCGTCTCCTTCTTTTACAAGAAGTTTAACCACTTTACCTGGTATACTTGCACCTATCTGAAGTGGGTCTCCCATGTCAGCTTTTTCAACGTGGTTTATAGCTCCAGAGAAGTTGTTATCTTTGATTTCAACAGATCTCATCATTCCATTTAATTCGAAATCAACAGTTCTGAATCCGTCATCTTTAACGTCACCTATATCAGTAAGTCTTATAGTTAAGTTTTTACCTTCTTCTATTTCAACTTCACATTCTTCATTTTTGTTTAATCCGTAGAAGAATACGTCACTTTCTAGTTTAGATATTTCATTGTATTCATTGATATGTTCTAAGTATTCTTCATATACTTTTGGATATAATGCGTAACTTATTGCCTGAAGGTCTGTTACTTCTTTTAATTCGAATTTTTCTTTTAAGTGCTGTTTTATAGCATCGAAATCTTCTGGAGGTAGAAGTGAACCTGGTCTTACAGTTATAGCTTCTTCACCTTTTAGTACTACTTCTGATAATTCTTTTGGTACTCCACCTTCTGGCTGTCCTATCATACCTTTGCAGTAGTCAACTACTGAGTCTGGGAATGCAAGGTGTTTTCCTTCTTCGTATATGTTTTCTTTTGTTAAGTTGTTTTTAGACATGAATATTGCTAAGTCCCCAACTACTTTTGATGATGGAGTAACTTTTATTATGTCACCAACTATTTCATTTGCAACTTTGTAGTTTTCTTTTACTTCATCGAATCTACCTACTAATCCTAAGCTGTCTGCCTGAGGTTTTAAGTTAGTGTACTGTCCACCTGGTATTTCGAAGTTGTATATTTCTGCACAAGAGTTTGTAAGGTCTGATTCAAATCTTTTGTATACTTTTCTTAAGTCTTTGTAGTATCTTCCAAGCTGATCATATCCGTATAAGTCTATTCCTGTGTCTCTTTCTGTGTGTTTTAATGCTTCAACTATAGCATTTAGAGAAGGCTGACTTGTTAATCCTGCCATTGATTCTAATGCACAGTCTATTATGTCTACTCCTGCTTCTGCTGCCATTAAGCAAAGTGCAACACCGTTTCCACTTGTGTCGTGTGTATGTAGATGTATAGGAGCTTTTACTTCTTTTTTAAGTTCTTTTACTAGAGTGTATGCAGCATAAGGTTTTAATAGACCTGACATGTCTTTTATTGCTATTATGTCAGAACCTAATGCTTCTAATTCTTTAGCCATTTTTATGTAGTATTCTAGGTTATATTTAGATTTGCTCTTATCTAATATATCTCCTGTGTAGCACATTGTACCTTCTACTATTTTTCCAGTTTCTAAAGCTGTTGTTATAGATGGTTTCATGTTTTCTACCCAGTTTAGTGAGTCGAATATTCTAAATACGTCTATTCCTTCTCTTGCAGATGCTTTTATGAATTCTTCTATTACATTGTCTGGATAGTTTTTGTATCCAACAGCGTTAGAAGCTCTTAGTAACATCTGGAAGTTTATATCTGGTATAGCTTCTCTTAATTTCTGAAGTCTTTTCCATGGAGATTCTTTTAGGAATCTATATGCAACGTCGTATGTAGCTCCACCCCACATTTCAAGTGAGAATAAGTCCTTCTGATATTTATCAGTTGCTTCTGCTACGTTTAAGAAGTCATTAGTTCTAAATCTAGTAGCTAGTAATGACTGATGAGCATCACGCATAGTTGTATCAGTTAATAATACTTTTTTATCGTTTGCTATTCCTTCTATGTATGCTTTTTTTCCAAGTCTTTCAAATTTAGCTTTACTTCCTTCTATTATAGGAACTTCTCTTGATAAGTCTGGTTCATGTAATGCATCGAATCTTGGTTTTTCTGCACATTTATTTTCATTTACTATTACGCTTCCTATGTACTGTAATAGTTTAGTTCCTCTGTCTTTACTTTCCTGTATATCGAATAGTTCTGGGTTTTCATCTATGAATTTAGTTGAGCATAAACCTTTTTCAAACTGAGGGTTGTTAAGTACGTTTACAAGGAATCCTACATTTGTTTTAACCCCTCTAACTCTCATTTCTTTTATAGATCTTAGAGTTTTGTTTATAGCTCCTTTGAATGTTCTATCATAAGAAATTGTTTTAACAAGTAAGCTGTCGTAGTATGGGCTTATGTTTGCACCTGTAAATCCATTTCCACCGTCAAGTCTTATACCAAATCCTGAACCAGTTCTGTATACCTGTATTTTTCCTGTGTCAGGCATGAAGTTGTTTTTAGGATCTTCAGTAGTAACACGGCACTGTATAGAGTATCCTCTAAGCTGTACGTCATCCTGAGATTTTATGTCTATTTCAGGGCTATCTAAAGAGTAGCCTTCTGCAACTAGTATCTGGCTCTGAACTATGTCTATTCCTGTTACCATTTCAGATACAGTGTGTTCAACCTGTATTCTTGTGTTCATTTCTATGAAGTAGTGGTTTCCATGTTTATCAACAAGGAATTCTAATGTACCAGCACTTGAGTATCCAACGTGTTTAGCAAGTTTTACTGCATCAGCACATATTTCCTGTCTAGTTTTTTCACTTAAAGAGAATGCTGGTGCGTATTCTATTATTTTCTGATGTCTTCTCTGAACAGAGCAGTCTCTTTCATAAAGATGTACTAAGTTTCCATACTGGTCACCTAATATCTGTACTTCTATATGTTTTGGATCTTCTATATATTTTTCTATGAATATTATATCTTCACCAAATGCTTTTCTTGATTCACTACAAGCTGTTTCATATTCTAATTCTAAGTCTTCTTCACGATGAACGATTCTCATACCTCTACCGCCACCACCGTTAGAAGCTTTTATCATTACTGGATAACCTATCTGAGCTGCAACTTCTTTAGCTTCAGCTGTAGATTTTATAGCTTTTTCTACACCAGGTATAGTCTGCACATTTACCTCGTGAGCTATTTTTTTAGAGTTTATTTTATCTCCCATAAGATCCATTATTTCTGAAGATGGACCTATGAATGTTATTCCATTTTCTTCACATTTTCTAGCAAATTCTGCATTTTCAGCTAAGAATCCATATCCAGGATGTATAGCATCTACTTTCTTTCTTTTAGCTAAAGCTATTATTCCATCTATATCAAGATATGCATCTATAGGACCTTTTCCTTCTCCTATTAAGTAAGATTCGTCAGCTTTAGTTCTGAATAATCCATATTTATCTTCTTTACTGTATATACCTACACTTTTTATTCCAAGTTCTGAACATGCTCTAAATATTCTTATAGCTATTTCACCTCTGTTAGCTACAAGTATTTTATTAAACTTTTTAGTCATCAGATTATCCTCCTTATTTATTCTTATATTGATAATATCACTTTTAATCTTATCTAAAAATATTAGACTCCACTATATAAATCTAAGGTAAATATTTTCTTTCATAAAGAATTATTTTCCCACTTTCCTATAATAATATCATTTTCATTTTCAAAATTAAAGTAAATAGTATTTTTTTTAGTGTCTTGTTTATTATAACACTAATTAAACGGCTTTTTACTTTTATTTTTAAATTTATTAATAAATAAGTGATTTTTTTGAAATTTTCAAAAAAAAATAACTCTCCTCAATTAGAGAGTTATGATTATTAATCATTTTAATATATAAGCTTTTCATCGTTTTAATATTATATTTTTACATAGTAGCAATAAATATATAATATTTTATTAACAATCTTATTAAAATACTATTTTTTATTTTTCAAAAAATAAAAAAAGATTACGTGGCTACGTCCTACTCTCCCAGGGGCCTTCGCCC
>SAMEA3387476__coassemble_1207_pt1 | contig 33431 bp, 27 predicted proteins | sample SAMEA3387476__metabat2_low_PE_029 | metagenome-assembled genome bin SAMEA3387476 (sample SAMEA3387476) | Felis catus | biome: Faeces | place: United Kingdom | collected 2012
CAACTAGATATGGTACTTTAGCTTTTTTTAATTTAGATATCCATTCTTTTTCAATTTCAATATCTAGTTTTACATCATTATTTTTATCATCAATTATATTTTCATCAGAAAGTACTACAATTGCTATATCTGTCTTATTCACGGCATCAAGAGTTCTCTCTACTCTCATCTGCCCTAATTCACCCTCATCATCAAATCCTGCTGTATCTATAAACACAACAGGTCCTATTCCATGAAGTTCCATAGATTTGTAGACAGGATCTGTAGTAGTTCCAGCAAAATCAGATACCAATGATATATTTTGACCAGTTATAGCATTTATTAATAAAGATTTTCCGTTGTTTCTTCTTCCATATATTCCTATGTGTAGTCTTTCTGCTCTTGGAGTTTCATTAAGTCCAGCCATATTTCTCTCCTTGTTATATGTTTTTATAGATTAATGGTGTGTCAGAAAAATACCGACACACCATATTTTTATAATTAAAATTTATTAGAATCTAAAATCTCTCTTTCCTTCATCTATTGCATTTAAGTATTTTATACAAGTTTCTTTAGCTTTTGGATTAGTTATGTTTTCTAATTCTCTTTCTATAAGGGCTTTACCTTTCTTTCTAGTATCTTCTGAAGCATAGTCATCTAAGTATTCGTTAAGAGTTAGAAGTGCATTTGGCTGGCAGCAGTTTGCTATCTGACCAGTTTTTGCAAGTGACATAAATCTATCCCCTGTTCTTCCTTCTCTGTAGCAAGCAGTACAGAAACTTGGTATAAATCCACCATCTAATAACCAATTAACAACCTGGTCTAATGTTCTAGTATCGCTTACATCAAACTGAGCTGAGTTATCTTCTTCTGGTTCTGGCTCTGCATATCCACCAACACTTGTTTTAGATCCTCCACTTATCTGAGAAACACCTAATTCAAGAACTTTTTCTCTTGATTTCTGAGATTCTCTTGTAGATATTATCATACCTGTGTAAGGAACAGCTATTCTTATTACAGCAACTATTTTGTGGAATATTTCATCAGATATAGCATTTGAGAAATCATCAGTGTCTATGTCATCTGCCGGACAAATTCTTGGAACACTTATTGTATGTGGTCCAACTCCCTGAGCTGCTTCAAGATGTTCTGCATGCATTAAAAGACCTACAAAGTCGTATCTGTACATTTCAAGTCCAAATAGTACACCTATACCAACATCATCTATTCCACCTTCCATAGCTCTATCCATTGCTTCTGTATGGTAACAGTAGTCGTGTTTTGGACCAGTTGGATGAAGTAGTTCGTAGTTTGCTTTATTGTAAGTTTCCTGGAATAAGATATAAGTTCCTATACCAGCTTCTTTTAATTTTCTGTAGTTTTCAACAGTTGTAGCTGCTATATTTACATTTACTCTTCTTATATCTCCATTTTTATGTTTTATTCCGTAAATAGTTTTTATACTTTCTAATACATATTCTATTGGGTTGTTTACTGGATCTTCACCTGTTTCAAGTGCTAAACGTTTGTGTCCCATATCCTGAAGTGCTATAACTTCTTTTTTAATTTCTTCCTGAGTTAATTTTTTTCTAGCTATGTGTTTATTTTTTAGGTGATATGGACAGTATACACATCCATTTACACAATAGTTAGATAAATATAAAGGAGCAAACATTACTATTCTGTTTCCGTATATTTTCTGTTTTATTTCTTTTGCTAAGCTAAACATTTTTTCATTTAAGTCCTGCTGGTCACATTCTAAAAGAAGTGCTGCTTCTCTATGAGTTAACCCTTTGCAGTCTTTAGCTCTTTCTATTATAGATTCGATTAATTCTCTATTACTTTTATTAGCCTTTGCATATTCTATACTTGCAAGAATTTCTTCATGGTTTATAAATTCTTCTGCTTTTAGTGATTTTGGATCGTATTTGTACATTTTAAAGTCCCCCATTCGTAATTTAATTGCAAAATTAATTTCCTATTTTTTTATTTATTATATTAAACCAAAGATTCTTATCCTCAGTTAATAATCATTTTATTATAGTTTATAATTTCTTATTTAATCTTAAATTTTATCCTTTAAAGCTATGCAATCTCCTCTATCTTCTACTATTTCGTAGCCTATTTTTCTCATAGATTCCTTTAGCTTATTTAATCCTTCTGCTGCCTCTTCTCCATCACTTAACTTGTCGTTGTAAAGCATGTATTTTTTTCTATCTTCTTTTGGAGATAGGTTAGGCATTATTACATTTGCACCTGCTAATATTCCCTTTTCTCTACCCTGTGGACTTATTGTCCCAAGTGCAGTCGTTGCAGGTATTAGAGCCTTTGGACATAGTAATCTTAAAATAGAAATCAGTCTTAAAGTCATCTCCATTGTTCCACTTTCAAAGTTTTTAAATGGAGTATCCTTATGTGGTATAAATGGCCCTATTCCAATCATTTCGGGATTTAATTCCTTGATAAAAAGTAAATCCTCTGCTATATTTTCAAGCGTCTGATATGGAGATCCAACCATTATCCCTGTTCCTGTCTGATATCCAAGAGCTTTTAAATCTCTCAAACATCTCTTTCTATTTTCAGGATCTAGTTCAACTGGATGCAACTTGTTGTAATGTGTGTTGTCAAATGTTTCATGTCTTAAAAGATACCTATCTGCTCCAGCTTCCTTCATTTTTCTATAGCTCTCTGTACTTCTTTCGCCCAATGAAAGAGTAACTGCACAATCTGGATATTTTTCTTTTATACTAGAAACAATATCGCATACAACCTCGTCTTTGAAAAACGCATCTTCTCCGCCTTGCATAACAAACGTTCTGAATCCTAGCTCATATCCATTTTCGCAGCAACTTAAAATCTGCTCCTTTGAAAGTCTGTATCTCTGGGCATTTTTATTACTTCTTCTAATACCACAGTAATAACAGTCGTTTTTACAATAATTTGAAATCTCTATCAGACCTCTTATAAAAACTCTCTTGCCATAAATATCATCTCTGACACACTTTGCCCTTTCTGTAAGGTAATCTATATCATCTTTTTCAGAAATTGCCAAAAGCCTTACAAACTCTTCTTTTGAAAGAATTTGATTCTTCTCTAGTTTATCTATTAGGTTTTTCATTTGAATTCCTTTCGCTATTGACTATAAACTTTTTAAAATATAAAATCTAATTAATGAAATCTGAGGAGGTGCCTTTATGGAAACAAGAATAGCACTTATAGGGATAATTGTTGAAGATTTAAAAGCGTCTGATGCACTAAATAAGACACTACACGACTTTGCTCCCTATATTGTCGGAAGAATGGGAGTCCCATATCCTAAAAAGGAAGTAAGTATCATTAGTGTAATCATTGATGCTCCTGCAGATGTGATTAGCTCACTATCTGGAAAGCTTGGTATGATAAAAGGACTGAATGTAAAAGTTCAGTATTCTAAAAAATAGACTATCAACAAAAATATATTTAATATATAAATTTAAATCAAAATTCTGTCTATTTTCAATAATCGTATATAAAAATCCCTGTATAGTCTGGAATAAACTCCAAATAATATGGGGATATTTTTATGTGCAAACATCGCCTTTCAACTTGGGAACAACACCCTCACCGTCAGTTCGATTTCATTTTTAGTATAACATTTGATTTTAGAATTTTCAATATTAATAAATACTTTACTTTGACTATTTAAAAATTAACTTTTATTTATTTCTATTTTAAATTACCACAAATTATTTAAATCTATATTAAAAAACTATCAATCTAACCTTTTTTCTATAAATCACAATAAAAAACGGCTAATCTTCAAAGACTAACCGTTCATTCAAATCATTTTAATCAATTTTTAATATCGCCTTTATTTCAGGTATACTTTCATTCTTTACTTTTACAATAAGCTATAAGATTTTAAAAACTATTCAAAATTATAAAAATAAGTCTCGGATTTTCTGTGTATATATTTTTACTTGCTTTAAAAAAGAAGATTTTATTCTGGATAGAAATAAAGGTGTCTTAAAATTTTTCAAATAAATATCTATTTTAGAACGCAAAAATAATAATAAATTTTCATTCGACAATCTGGAGACGCTTCACAACTTTTAAATGTATTACTATAATATTGTGAAGCGTCGAAGCCTGGAGAATAAAATTATTATTATTTTAAGTTCTCGCTCAAAATAGAGATTTATAGAAAAATTTAAGATACCTATTTTCTATATCAGAAAAAATCTTCTTTTCTCTAAAGTAATAAAAAATGCCTCAGAAAATCTGAGACATTTTTTTCTATAATTTTATAGTTTTTAATCTTAGTGCGTTTGACACTACTGATACTGAACTTAAACTCATTGCCGCAGCCCCTATCATTGGATTTAGTAGCGGTCCACCAAAGATATACAATAACCCTGCTGCAACTGGAATACCAACAGTATTATACCCAAACGCCCAGAATAAATTCTGCTTAATATTCTTTATAGTTTCTCTACTCAATCTAATAGCCTTAGGAACATCTAAAATACTATTTCTCATAAGCACAATATCCGCTGACTCAATAGCTATATCAGTTCCATTTCCTATCGCTATACCTATATCTGCCTTTGCAAGTGCTGGAGCATCATTTATACCATCTCCAACCATAGCGACAAATTTTCCTTCTTTCTGAAGATTTTCTATAACCTTAGCCTTTTCTTCAGGAAGAACATCTGAAACAACTGTATCTATTCCAACATTTTTAGCTATAGCTTCTGCAGTTTTCGCATTATCACCAGTTAACATAACAGTTTTAATGTTCATTTCGTGAAGTTTTTCTATAGCTTCTCTACTTGTTTCCTTAACAACATCGGCAACACCTATAACAGCCTGTAATTTACCGTTTATAGCTATATACATAGGTGTTTTTCCCTGACTAGATAGAGTAGTTGCTTTTTCTTCTGCATCTTTTAACTCTACATTTTCACTAGCAATTAACTTCTTGTTACCTATTGCAACATTATTTCCATTTATCATAGCTTTTATACCTTTTCCAGGTATATTTTCAAAATTCTTAGTTTCAAATATTTCTAATTCTTTTTCTTCTGCATATCTTACAATCGCTTCTCCTAAAGGATGTTCAGAAACTTTTTCCGCAGATGCCGCAAATCCTAAAACATCGTCTTTTTCAAAATCAGATCCATCTAAAAGAATTAAATCTGTAACCTCAGGTTTTCCTTCTGTAATTGTACCTGTCTTGTCAAATACAACAGTGTCTATTTTATATGCTGATTCAAGAGAATCTCCACCTTTTATAAGTATTCCATTTTCAGCGCCTTTTCCTGTACCTGCCATTATCGCTGTAGGTGTTGCAAGACCTAACGCACAAGGACAAGCTATAACAAGAACTGATACAAATATTGTCAAGCAGAACACTAAATCTTTTCCACCAACAAAGTACCATAAAAGAGCTGACACTATTGCAACTGTCATAACTGCAGGTACAAAATAACCTGCTACAGTATCTGCTAACTTAGCTATTGGAGCTTTTCTTGACTGTGCATCCTCAACTAATCTAATTATCTGAGATAAGACTGTATTTTCTCCAGTTTTTTCGATTCTTATCTTTATAAATCCATTCTTATTTAAAGAAGCTCCTGTTACATAATCGCCTTCTTTTTTAGCAACTGGAACACTTTCGCCAGTAATCATCGACTCATCAACATAAGTTGTTCCATAAACTACAGTACCATCTGAAGGTATTTTTTCACCAGGTTTTACAATTACTATATCTCCTTTTTTAATAGTATCTATATGAACTTCCTTTTCACCGTCCTCTGTTTCTATTATCGCAGTATTTGGCTGAAGTCCGATTAATTTTTTTATAGCTTCTGAAGTTTTTCCCTTTGACTTAGTTTCAAAGTATTTACCTAAAGATACAAGTGCGATTATTATCCCAGCACTTTCAAAGTATAGCTGGTGGTGATGTGCATGGTCTACAGTACCGGTTGCTATCTGGAAAGTAGTGTATAAACTATATACAAATGAAGCCGCTGTACCTAATGCAACAAGTGTATCCATATTAGGTGATCCTGAAAGTATTGCCTTAGTTCCATTTATGTAGAAGTGTTTTCCAATTATCATTATTGGAACAACTAAAACAATCTGAATTAATGCATAGTTTAATAAGTTCGTATCAGGACTTATTATGTCTGGCAGTGGCCAAGGTCCAAGCGGTGAAGGTATCATAGGCCCCATTGCAACATAAAATAATGGTATGGCTAGACACATTGTAATCACAAATTTTACAAACATATCGTGAATTTCTTTCTCTTTGCTAAGTCTTCTTTCCTCATCTGTCTGAGCTACAAATCCACTACTTTCTACTTCTTTTTCTGTAACAGATTCAACATCTTCAGATTCTGAATTTTTCCCAACACTTATATCTTCTATCTCTGCTTTATCTATTATTGGAGTGAATCCCTTTGATTTTACTGCATTTGCAAAATCTTCTATTCCAACTAATTCAGGATTATACTTTACAAATGCTTTTTCTGTCGCTATATTTACGCTAGCTTCTTCTACTCCCTCTAATTTTTTTAGAGCTTTTTCAGAACCCATTGCACATGCTGCACAATGCATTCCGTCTATTCTAAATGTTATCTCTTTTAAATTAGAAGTTTCTTCAACTTCTTCTACCTTTTCTAAATCTTTTTTATCTATTATTGGAGTAAACCCTTTTGACTTTACTGCATTTGCAAAATCCTCTATCCCAACTTTATCCGTATCATATTTTACAAATGCTTTTTCTGTTGCTATATTTACACTAGCTTCCTCTACTCCTTCTAATTTTTTTATTGCTTTTTCAGCTCCCATTGCACATGCTGCACAATGCATTCCATCTATTCTAAATGTAATTTCTCTTATACTCATGCTATCCTCCTCTTTCTAAACTAACTTACAATATCATTATACCCCTATAGGGTATAAATTCAAACATATTTTTTATCATTTATAATTAATTTACTTCAACCAATATATTTAATCAAAATATATTCTAGTTACATTTAAATAAATCTTCTAACTTTTCATAATTTTTTATAATGATTCTTCATAAATATTTTATACTAGTTTTTACAAAAGTTGTGCTATAATGTACTATAATTTAAAGAGATGAATGAAATCGCACATTGGTATAATAAAGATATAAAAAAATTCTCTTTGAAAATGGTTTCAAGAAAAAAATACCATTTGAATTCCTTGTGTGACTTTCATGATTGTGATATACTTGTTAAGTTATGATATAAAGAAGGGAGCTAAACTTATGGCAAAGCATAAAATTATAAATATAGCCGTTATCGCCCATGTCGATGCTGGTAAATCAACTCTAGTTGATGCTTTTCTTTCTCAGAGCGGAATATTTAGAGCAAATGAAGAAGTAAGAGAGCGTGTAATGGATAGTAACGACTTAGAACAGGAAAGGGGTATAACAATATATTCTAAAAACTGTTCAATAAACTACGGAGACTACAAAATAAACATAGTAGATACTCCAGGACACTCTGACTTCTCTTCAGAAGTTGAACGTGTTATGAAAACTGTTGATACAGTTATACTTCTTGTTGATGCAAGTGAAGGACCAATGCCTCAGACAAGATTCGTTTTACAGAAATCACTTGAATGTGGTTTAAAACCAATATTATTTATAAACAAAATAGACAAAAAAGACCAGAGAGCTGAAGAAGTCGTTGATGAGGTATTCGACTTATTCGTTGACCTTAACGCAACTGATGAGCAGTGTGAATTCCCTATAATATACGGAATAGCTAAACAGGGAATAGCTAAATTAGATATGGAAGAAGAAAGTGAAGACTTATCTCCTCTATTCAAAACTATAATAGATCACGTTGAAGCTTATCCTGATTACGATGATGAACCATTACAGCTTCAGATATCTTCTCTAGCTTACGATGACTATATAGGAAGACTTGGTATAGGTAGAGTTTACAAAGGTAAAGTACAGCCAGGACAGAATGTATGCATATGTGGTGAAGCTGAAGAACCAAGAAAAGGTAGAATAGGTAAACTTACTGTATACGAAGGTTTAAAACAGGTTGAAACTGACGAAGCAGGAAGTGGTGAAATAGTTGTTATATCTGGTATACCTGATATATCAATAGGTGAAACTATCTGCTACCCAGATAATCCACAGCCAATAGAAATGATAAGCATAGAAGAACCAACACTTTCTATGAACTTCTTAGTAAATGATTCTCCATTTGCTGGTAAGAGTGGTAAATTCGTTACAACTAGACATTTAAAAGATAGATTAGAAAAAGAACTTGAAGTAAACGTTGGGTTAAAAGTTGAACCTCTTGATACTACTGACGGATACAAAGTTTCTGGACGTGGAGAACTTCATCTTTCTATATTAATAGAAAACATGAGACGTGAAGGATACGAACTAGGGGTATCTAAACCAGAAGTTTTAATGCATAGAGATGAAAATGGTACTCTTCTTGAACCAATGGAAAGAGTTATCGTTAACTGCCCAGAAGTTTATTCTGGTACAATAATAAATGAATTAAACCAGAGAAAAGGTATGATGGAATCAATGGAAATGGAAGGAGATTATGTAAAAATAGAATTCATAGCTCCTACTAGAGGTCTACTTGGTTACAGAAGTGAATTCATAAACGTTACTAGAGGTGAAGGTACTCTTGTAAGATCATTTGAAAGATTTGAAGAACACAAAGGTGAAATACCTGGAAGAAGTAATGGTGTTCTAATATCTCAGGGACCTGGAACAACTATGGGTTATGCACTTAATGCTTTAAGTGAAAGAGCTACTATGTTCGTTGACCCAGGTGTTGAAGTTTACGAAGGTATGATAATAGGTATGAACTCAAGAAAAGACGATATGACTGTTAACCCATGTAAGAATAAGAAACAGTCAAACGTTCGTGCTTCTGGTTCAGATGATGCTATCAAACTTGCTCCTCCAAGAATATTCACTCTTGAAGAAGCTCTTGAATTTATAGATGAGGACGAATTAGTTGAAATAACTCCAGACGCTATAAGACTAAGAAAAAGATACCTAAACGAACACGAAAGACTACAGTACAATAAAGCTAGACAGGCTGCAAAAAATAAATAAAGATTAATATGAGGCTGTTACAATAATTTGTAACAGCCTATTTTTATATCAATCTGTTTTAAATTTACCTCTGACTAGGAGTGGGATAAATCAAAATTTATAAATTAATATCTCTCGTGGATTGAAGTCATAGACAAACTTCTCTCCAGGCTTCGACGTGCGTGTAGGTAAAGTATTTTGTTGTAATTAAAACCCACGTCTGCAGATTGTCGAGTGCGTTTTGCCTATGACCTTCAATCTACCAAGTTCGTTATTATTCCTATAAATTTTGATTTACTCCACTCTTTTCAAGTTAGTAAATTTAAAATAGATTGATATAAAATAAGGCTTATTACAACTATATTGTTAACATCTCATATTTAAAAGTTAGGACGAAGAAGCTACCAATTTATAATCTATTATCAGTTAATTATTTATATAAATATATATTTTGTTTAATTATGAAATGTTTTGATTTTATCTCTTATAAAGTATTTACATAATTTATGTTAATTTTGTATCTATTTTATCGATTTTTTTCATTTTTATTTTATATGTTTAAGTATTATACTTATAGTAAGGACAGTTTTATTATTCGATGATCCATATATTATGAAAATATCCCGACAACAATGCTTCCTTGTTACCGGGATATTTTTATGTAAAAAATATAATTACATATTCTTTTTAACCTAGCGTATAGTATTTTATTATCTGCTATGTTTGATTTCAGCAATTGTGTTTTGCAGACAAGCACATATTAATTTGCAACGACTATCTGCAAACGCCTCGCATCTTTTAAATGTGTTACATAAACGTGCGAGGCGTTGAAGCCAGGAGTGCAAACAATAGTGCTTGGTTGTTTAAACACAATGCCAGAAATCAACACAACAGTAATTATTTCTAGAAGCTTCCACTTGAGCCACCGTAGTCTCCTCCGCTACCACCGCTGCTAAAGTCGTTACTATTATTTTCATTTTTAGGTCTCATAGTTCTTGTTACAGTTCTGTAAAGGAATATATCCTGACTTTTCACAAGTTTCATATCTATTAGATAATCATCCGCTCTACTTTCACTTTTAACACTTTTTAGCTGAGATTTATACATCATCATTATAATTAATGAAATCGCACATCCCATAACAATTGATAAAGGTATCCAAACTTCATTGTTTATTCCTTTTTCTTCTTCAACTATATTTTCATCTACAGGGTAGTTTTCATCATCAACATACTCCCCTTCTCCATAAGGATCACCTGCGACATACATTGTACCCAATTCTTGTGCATTATCTGCAAAGTTTTCAAATGCAGAGTAAAAATCATCATCTGATAAGTATGGAAGGAATTCGCCTGATAGGTAATCAAGCCCTTCTTCGTTAAATGCTTCCTTTGCAGAACCATGAGTACTCATTGCCCACTCTCTGTCCTCAGTAGCAACTAAAAGAAGTATTCCATCTCTATTTTCGCCTTTACCAAATTTATTCTGCTCAAATAAATCATTTGCAAATTCCTGTGCAGTTTTTCCATCCAAATACTCTACTGTAACTACTCCAACATCTATATTATTTTCATCGCTTATTTGTTCCAATTTAGATTTCAATGTTTCTAGCTCATCTGTAGTTAGCACCTCTGCACTATCAACTGCATATTCCATATCTCCATCTGCAAAAGATTTTTCAATAGTTTTCAAATTAAAGAATACAGAACAGAAAATCATACTAAATGCTATAAATATAGAAAGTGATATTTTTTTGAAATTATTTTTTTCTAAACTCTTCAACTTCTTCACCTCCTAAAGCATATTTATAGCAAAAGCAGCTGCATAGACAACTAAAGTCGCTATAATTGCATATATTGCAAAAAATTTAAAGAATTTCTTATTATCCATAGGTAAATTACCTACAAATTTTCCTGTCTGTGCATTCATAACAAATGTGTATTTTTCATCGTTCCAACTAGTTGTAAGCATCCAAACAGGATAAAGTGCGTACTTTGCAGAACCATTTTTAAGCCTTACAGAATTGTACTCTGGGATAACTGTCGCATAAAATCCATCAACTGTTGAAGCAAGAGCATCTACTGAAGAATTCTTTATCCTATCATTTGCTCTACTAACACTATCATCCTCTGTAACATCATATCTATCAGCCAGGTACCCAGCAAGATAAGCAGTTTCAAAATCAACAGCCTCACTTATATCAAATGGCTCTATAGATTCCATAAGCTCATCGGCTATTTTTGAAGAACCATCTACAGGAACATTTCTAAACTTCATATCACCACTTCTAACTATAGAATAATGGCTTGTTTCTGTATAATCATAATCTCCATCAGACCAAAAATGTACCCTAGTCGCTTTGTATCTTGCATCAGCTTCGGCATCTGCATCAAAAATCCAAAACGGAACATACATGCCCTTTATCTCATCAATATGATTCTCTTCCTTAAAAGGTTCTGGCACAAGCTTTTTACTATTAACGTGCTCTTTTAGTTTCTGTTTTGCATATTTCTTATCTAACTTAAAAGGTATAACAAGGTCTGGCTTTAAATCTCCAGCAAGCCTCCCTGTCAAAATCACAGGACTTCCACAGAACGGACAGCTAGTAGCTGCTGTGTTTTCATCTGTTACCAGCTCTCCTCCACAAGAATTACAAGTATATACGTTCATAGTGGCTTTTTCACCGTCATTCCACTCTTGTCCTGCATGAGTTTCCCAACTCATATCATCTGCAACATCTTCATTTTTTATATCAACATAAGCTTTTATATCGTCTATATCAAATACTGTATCGCAGTATGGGCATTTTAATTTTTGTTTAGAACTGTCAAACTCTATGCTCCCTCCACAGTTGGGGCATTTAAATTCTTGAACATTAGGCATAGAATCACCTCTCTATCTTTTTAGAATATTTATATTATCTCTTTTTTTATTTAGTCGTTTACATATTACTAATCATTTTTTATATCATTTTCGTCAAATCTATCTCCACATTCTGGGCAGAATTTTGGTGGATTGTAAGGATCTTCTGGTTCCCATCCACATTTATCACATTTATATAGAGACATTCCTGCAGGTTTTTTCTTTCCGCAATTTGTACAGAATTTGCCTTTATTTACTGTTCCACATTCGCAAACCCAACCTTCTTCAGGCTTTTTAGCTCCACATTCAGAACAGAATTTTCCTGTATTTTTTGCACCACAACTACAAGTCCATTCATCAGAATTATTTCCAGTTGAAGAATTTGAAAAAGTTGCATTTTCAGCGAATTTTTTATTATCTTCCATCTGCTGTTTTTTATTTTTATCAGCCATTTCAAATAATCCGTTTACATTCATTCCACCTGCATTTGTAGCCATTCCCATGCCCATAAATCCAGTCATTGCACCGCCTTCATTACCTGCAGCAGTTTTCATTGCATCTGCCTGAGCTGAAGCTATTGTAGCGGCTGCCATTGAAGGATCTCTTAAAATAGCTGCTTTCTGAGCCTGTTTTATCATATCTGCATCTTCTTCTGGCAATGTCACAGAATTTAACCCTATTGAAACAACTGAAATACCTCTAAGTTCTGCCCATTTTTCTGTAAGTGTTGCATTCATTGCCTTTGAAAGCTCATCAACATGAGCAGGAAGAGCATTTGGTCTTATTTCTAAATCAGATATTTTTGCAAATGCTGGCTGTAGGGCACCTATAAACTCTGCTTTTAATTGAGAATCTATCTCTTCTCTTTCATAACTACCTTCAACATTTCCACATACATTTGTGTAGAATAAAACTGGGTCAGTTATTTTATAAGAATAAATTCCATTACATCTAACTGAAACGTCTATATCAAGTCCAATATTTCTATCAACCACTCTAAATGGAATAGGCATTGCTGTTCCAAATTTATTTCCAATTATTTCTTTTGTATTTACATAGTAAACTCTCTGATCTTTTCCAGTGTCCCCACCGTAAGTAAATCTCTTGCCTATCGTTTCAAATGTCTTTCTAATTCCATCAGAAAGGCTTCCTGTAAATATACTAGGCTCTGTAGATTTGTCAAAAGTATACTCTCCTGGCTCAGCACAAACTTCTACTATCTTACCCTGTTCAACAATTATCATACACTGTCCATCTGCAACTGCTATTCCTGAACCATCAGATATTATGTTGTCACTAGCTTTAGTATTTGAAGATCTTTTTGAAGAAATTCTCTTGCTTCCTTTTACAACCAAAGTCTCAGCATCTATTGAATCGCAGTAGAAAAACTCTTTCCACTGATCTGCAAGTGTTCCACCTGCTGCACCTGTTATCGCTTTAATTAATCCCATTTTATTACCTCCTATTGAAGTATTTTAATTTTAAATTCATTTTAATATTTAAGTTTTTTATAAATATATACTTTAGTTGCAATTTATAAAAGACTTTATCCTATTTTTATGTATTACAAATTTGTAATCAATTTTATCTAAAAATAAATTTCACTTATCTTTATATTTTGTATTTTTATTTCAATGGATTTTTAAAAGTACATGGAAGTCCAATTGTACATTTACCACACACATCTGCCATTTTATTATTTCTTTCATTCTCAACGCAAATCTCCAGACACTTAAATCTATCAAATCCATCGTATCTAAGTGCTCCAGAAAAACATCTTTCCACACATTTACCACAACTGCCATTCAACTTATAAAGACATCTTTCTTCTTTCAAAGGCTCATCTGTATCTATCTCCATATTTGTAACTACTGAGAAAAATCTTCCATTGATACCTTTTTCAGTTATAAGCATATTATTAAGCCCAAAAGTTCCAAGTCCAGAAAGATACGCTATATGTCTCTGTGACCATCTGCTCTTCACTTTTCCATCAACTATCCCACAATCTACTGGCTTAGCTGCTCTATAACCCATTTTTTCAATTTCTGCTACAAGATAGTCATTTAACTTATCCGCCATCTCATTTGTTTCCCGATATGAATGGACCCAAACATCTGAAGGAAGATTGCCTTCTTTGTTAGAATTTGCAATGCTTTCTTTAAATGGAACAAAATATGAAATCATAGTCTTTGCATCTTCTAAATAATCTGTTGCAAGATGATGATTCTCTATAACTGCTTCTCTTAGATAGTTCATATTTTTATCGTCTACTTTAGAAAAACCTACAAGTACATCTTCCCATTCAGCAAAAAGATTGTTGTTAGATTTGTATTCTTTTATAAAATTATTTATTAAATTAGTAAATTTCTCTCTCATAAAAATCCCTCTTTTTCAAAATATTCTTTAATTTAATTATACAACTAAAAAAGAGACCATTGCAATTGCAACAGCCTCTATTATATTATTTATTATATTATATTATTTTCTTATCTGACCACAACCACTACATTCATCCCATGCTGGTACACTTACATATTCTTCATAACCTATTATTGTTTTTATAGGTTCTAACCAATAGTTTGTATATTTACTTACAGTATGTGGACATTCTTTATTTTTTATATGATAAAATTGTTTTACATTATTTTTCCCATCATCTATACCAAAATCTTTTCCACAACCCTGACATACTACGTGATATTCTGTTTTATATTTTGGTTTTTTACCCATTATAGCATTATGATGAACCCAGTTATGTTTATGTTCAGGAGTTACTGGTTTACTTGGTTTTTCTGGTTTAGGTTCTACAGGTTTTTCAGGTGTTATTGGTTTATCAGGTTTTTCTTCAGGCTTAGCATCTGGCTTTTCTTCAGGTTTCTGGCCATCTGGTTTCTGTGTATCCTCTGGTTTAACTGGTTTTCCGTCTTCTCCAACTGTGTGATAAGCTTCAAGTATATCTCTAACCTGAGTTAGGATTCTGTTTGATACACCACCTACAGATATAACTTTATCTGATTTTCCTATAAATCTCTTATCACTTCTTTCAGAAACAAGTGCAACTGGTTTACCCATAGCAGAAGTTGTTAACGCATCAACTAATGGGTTTCCTTTTGCCATATAGTATACTTTTTCATTGGTAAAGAATTTTTCTATAACTTTTCTATTTGTTTCATATCTATCTTTACCACCTATTCTTGTTGCCTGTGCATCTGAAACTATTGCATTTGACATTACACTAGAACCACCAACTGCATATGTTGGGATATCTGTGCTCACATTAATAGGCATATACTTACCATTTGTTAATATTATCTGTCCTTTATTTTTTGCTGCAACTGGAGCTATACTCATAGCATCTGCTTCACCCTTGAAACCATTTACAAGGTAAACTGCTGTATCTTTTCCAGTCACTTCTGCTATTTCGTAAGAAACTTCTATACTAGTTTTTATTCTGTCAGAACCTTCTATTCTTTTAGGTTTTATTCCCATTGATTTTATCTGGTTTTCGACAGAACTAGATATAGCATTTTTACCGCCTATTATATAAGCGTTTTTAGCTCCCTTTAATGCTGCTTTAGTCTCAGCTGGTATTTTATTAGCTTTTACAAGTAATATCGGAGCATTAACTGCACCCGCAAGACCTGAAGCTGATAATCCATCTGCTAAAGATTTATCTGCGTTTACAAGTATTACTGTACTTTTATCTCTACCCTGTGCTAATTTTGCTGCTGTTTCATATCTATTTGATCCTGTAATAGCAGCCATATCATAAGGATTAACAGTTACTTTTCTCTGAACATCATTTACTTCATATGCCTGTACTGATGCTATTGGTAACATAGAAGTAACCGCCATACCTAAAGCTAAAGATTTAGTTAGTTTTCTCATAACAATTTTCTCCTCTCACTCAATAAAATTTATTTTAGAAAACTTTTATTTAAGATATTGTATTTGTCTGAGTAAATTTTTGCATTAAAAAAGGACACAATTCTTGTGTTTAACAAAAACTGTATCCTTTATATATACTATTATAAAAATTGTATGCTAAAATTACAGACTTATTTGTCTGTCTGTCTGTCTGTCTGTCTGTCTGTCTGTTCAGATTTTCCCAAACATTTAGCATATCCGTCAACTCCCTAACAATTTTATATCTTAATAATGTGTTCATATAATAAATTATATCATATTTAACATAAAATGTTAATGTTATTTATTCTGTAATTAAATTCTTCAACCCTACTTGTTCAACAATGTCATAAAAATGCTGCATCTCATCTTTGCTAAACATTTTATAATCCTCATCGAGTCCATACTCCAAGTCGACAAGTTCATACTTTGATGGAGCAAGAGGATTGTAGTTTAATAACTCATACCTAACCTCTGGATAAACCCCCACCAAAAATTCTGCTATACTTCTTACATTTTCGTCAGTAGCTGTCATAGTTGGTATAAGTGGAGTTCTTATTATCACTTTATCTTTATGCTCACTTTCAAGCACATGTTTAATATGTTCCTTTATAATTTTTGACGATACTCCTGTAAATTCTTTATGTTTATTTTCATCAAATACTTTTAAATCAATATATATCAAATCCAAATATGGAAGTACTTTTTCAATAATCTCAACTGGTGCATACATAGTAGTTTCAATGGCTGTGTGTATTCCCTCTTCCTTACAACGCTTTAACACCTCAACTAAAAACTCTCCTTGCATCAAGGGCTCTCCACCAGAAAAAGTAACCCCTCCATCATTTCTAAAGAATACCTGATCTTCCTTTATCTTTTCAACTAACTCTTCAATTTCGTAATCTTCGCTATCATATCTTATTGCTCCAGACGGACACATTTTTACCAACTTATCAAAATTTCCATTATAATCTAAATTAAAATACGGTCTATCCTCTCTATATTCAAGTTGATTTTTTTCAGAAACTTTTTCGCATATTCTACAATGAATACAGTTATTCTTAAAATAAATCGGTCTTTTTTTTGAAGATAACCCTTCAGGATTTTGGCACCACTTACATCTCAATGGGCATCCTTTAAAAAACACTGTAGTTCTAAGTCCAGCACCGTCGTGAACCGCAAACCTCTTAATATCAAACACTAATGCTTTTTTAGATATCTTCATAAGCTGTCCTTTCAATTATCTCGTCCTGTAATTTTCCTGCTAATTCAACAAAATAAGCTGTATATCCTGCAACACGAATTGTAAGTGATTTATGTCTTTCTGGATGAACTTTTGCATCCAATAAATCCTCTCTTCTCACAACATTAAACTGAATATGAGGAACTTCTAAATCCACAAAAGCTCTCAAGAAGTTTTCAAACTTCATCATTCCTGTTTCTGTTTTGAAAAACTCTGGCAAGAATTTCATATTTAATAGACCACCGTTTGTAGTATAGTCGTTTGATATTCTAGATACAGATTTTAAAACTGCTGTCGGACCTGCAATATCTCTTCCATACACAGGTGACATACCACCGTCTGCAAGTGGAGTAAGTGCATTTCTTCCGTCTGGAGATGCTCCAACGTTTTCTCCCATAGGAACGTGCGCAGAAACGGTGTACATTCCTGTGTGATATGCTCCACCACGATAATTTGTGTAATCTTTCATCCTTTCTCTAAAATATCCTGCCCATTTTGTACCTAAATCGTCGACCCATTTTACATCATTTCCATATTTAGGTGCTTTGTTTAACAGCATAGTCTGAGTTATTTCGTGTCCTTTAAAATCATCTCTTAAAGCCTGAAGTAACTCTTCTTTTGAAATCATCTCTTCATCATAAACTAATTCTTTAATTGCAGCTAGTGAATCTGCAAGGTTTGCAACCTGAATCATCTGTATTCCAGAAAGGTTGTATTTTGCACCACCTCTAGTAACATCTAACCCTTTTTCTAAGCAATCATCTATAACTGTAGATAAAAACGCAGAAGGTAGACAATGCTGATGAGCCTTTTCTACCACAACTTCTGCCTTCATCATCTCATCTATGAAATAATCTATCTGCTTTTTAAAAGCTTCCTCTAAATCTTCAAATGTTTTATAATCCTCTAATTTACCTAAGTTTAGTCCAATTTGTTCACCAGTTAATATACATTTTCCTTCATTTAAAGTTAATTCTAATGCCTTATTCAAATTGAACATAGCTGCATCAGACCAACCTAAGTTATTTCCATGTGTAGTAAGCTCAACACAACCTACTATTGCATAATTTCTCGCATCTTTTTCTTCAATTCCAAGATCTATCATCGCTTTTATTATAGACTCATCGTTGAAGAACTGCGGCATTCCACTTCCCTTAGCTACAACTTTTATAGATTCCTGCATCAATTCATGCGATGTATTTTTATTAAGTCTAACTGATAAATTAGGCTGAGGTAGTCCTAAATGGTACTGAGCCTTTAATATTAATAACGATAAATTGTTGTATATATCATCTCCATTTTCATCAACTCCACCGATTGCTATGTTAAATCCTATTGGGAATCCAGCAAAATATTTTGCACTGTGCTGATTTCTTAAATAAACAATCTGGTTGAATTTTAACCATAAGCACTCAATTATTTCTAGTGCATCTTGTTCAGATATGATACCTTTTTCAATATCTTTTTTATAATAAGGGTATAAATACTGATCCATTCTTCCTGGAGAGAATGAAGATGCATTTGATTCCATATGTAAAATCGTAAATAAGAACCATGATGACTGAACTGCTTCATGGAATGTTTTAGGAGGTCTTTCTGAAAGATTTTTACAAATTTCTGCAACATTTCTTAAAGATTCTTTGTATTCGTCCTCGATTTTATCATCCCCGCAATTATTTATCATATTTAAAATATAATCGTGGTATCTCATCATAAAGTTTTTAGCACCTTCTAATACTAGAATCGTACATTCATAAAACTCCTTCTGATTTTCTTCACAGTTTGCCATTTTTTCTTTAGCCTTATCAATTAATCCCTGAGGCCCTAATTTTAACCAAAGCTCAGAATCTGGGCAAATATGTCCCTGTGCGTGGTCTTTTTGATTTATCTTTACAACCTTAGCCATCGCATTTATCTCTTTACCATAGTTGTGTTTGATAACATCCTCCATAGACTTTCCATTCCAATATGGATAGATACTTTCTCTAAATTCTTTAATATCTTCTTCCTTTACCAAGAATTTATCCTGTGGTCTAGTTGGAAGTGTTTCAAATTCGTTATTAACCCATGAGCAGCCACTTTCTGGGAAAACAACCCCATATCTAACTCCCTTTGTTCTATTCCCTACAATTAACTCCTCTTTTTCAACACCTATTTCTAACTCTTCAAGTGCTGCTTTAAGTGATAAAGCTCTTTTCTTGGGAACTGATAAAGCTCTACTTTCCTTGTAAACTCTTGTAATTATTCTAGCCTGTTCAATAGATGCGTATCTCGGTGCATCTAACATTTTCTCTTTTAAAATATCTATTCTCTTCGTCTGAATTAAATTATCAAATTTTCCTTGAATTAAATTGCTCATCTTCCACCTCTATATAATTAAATAATTTCTAGTCCTTTTTCTTCTAATTTTTTCTCATCTTCTAAATCCAATTTCTTTTCAAATATATATCCTGTTAAATCTTCTAAATCCGCAAATACATAATTCCCTTCAAGGTTTAGTTTTGCAGTTTCCGCTAAAATATAGCATCTTCTACTAGAATTTATCACTTCTTTTTTAGTTATACCATCGTCTACAGAATATGTAGTCACCTCTTCTTCGTGCAAATCAATCCCTACAACACCGATAAATGCTAAATCGAATTTAAACTTTTTAATCTGCTCTATTGTAAATGTTCCTATAAATCCGTCTTTTGCCTCATTCAACGCTCCAGCTAAAAAGAACAGCTTTGTGCTGCATTCCTGAGTGAATACATTCATTATATCTATCATATTTGTAACAACTGTTATGTTTAAATCTTTCTGATATATTAATTTTGCAATCTCTAAAGTGATTGTAGACACACCTAAAAAAATAGTTGTTCCTGGTTTAATCATCTCAACTGCTTTTAATGCTATTTCTCTTTTTTCTTTAGCATAAACATCCTTACGATCACTGACATTGATTACATGAGGATTTGTTCTAACTGTTGTCGCTCCACCATGTATTCTCTTCAACTTTCCTGCTTTTTCTAATATGGTTAAATCTTTTCTTATGCAATCTTCTGTTACGCCAAAATCTTGGCTTAATTCTTTTACTCTAACTTTTCCGTCTAAGTTTAATTTTGCGATTATTTGATTATGTCTTTCTTGTTGTAGCAAATTGATCACCTCTTTTCAATTATTATTATGGCATGAATTTCAATAAAAAACAATATTAAATAATAATAAACAATAATTATTTTTGTTACAATCAATATTAAATAATAATTTTCAATAATTTATATAGGGTAAATAATACTTAGTAATAAAAAAAGAACCACGTTGGAGTATATCCCTACGCAGTTCTTTTTATAATATTTCTATTTAATTTTTATTTTTTTAACGCAAAAAACCTCCAGCTTTTTACTGGAGGTTTACTTATATATCGTCATTATTAATTATTTTCGTCTGCCATATATGATACAACTGAAAGTCCATAAACTGCTACAACTGCTAATATTGCTATTGGTAATATCATCATTATTACTCGCCCTCTTTCTAAATCTCTTGTTACTATATTATATTCCCAAAACTTTACATTTTAAACACTTTTTCGAATTTATTTAAGAATATATTTACATTATAAAACTTTTATAAATTTTTATCAAGTTAAATTTTTGTAATAATATCTAAAAAACTAATATAAAATTATAATTAAAAGATACAAATCTGTAATTAATTTACATTAATTTCATATCAATCACAAAAAATTTTAAAAGAGCATAATTAAAAACTATGCTCTTTCATTTATCTCTTTTATTAAAGCTTCCTGAAGTATCTTAGAAAAATTTAATCCTCTATCAATAGCTTCTTTATTAAGCCATTCAGGTATTGTCAGAGTTTTCTTTACTGATCTAGAACTATGTTTTTTTCTATACTCATCCAAATCAAATTCTATAATCGCGACAAACTCATCCTTATTTTCTGATAAATCTATACTAGTTATTTGTGAAGGTGTGGGTATTTCTTCTCTATCTTCCATACGTGATGTAATTGCTAATCCCAATGCATCGTTTGCCATTTTATAGGCTTCTTCTAAATTATCTACTTCACTCATACACTCTGGAATATCAGGAAAAGTTATCCAAAATCCGCCTTCTTCTGCTATATGAAACACTGATGGATAATATAATTTTTTCATAAACAAATCCTCCACACTTCCTAAATAAGATTAATAATTAAAATTACACTTCAATTATAGCACGTATTAATGCGTGTATGAATATACTTTACAAAATTTTCCCATTTTAGAAAATTTATTAGAATAGATTTTAATATGATTATGTAAATAGCTATCTTTTAGGATTTTGAATCGCAGTTAATTCCCAATGACAATCTACAGGCGACTCGTAACATTTAAATGTGTTAGTTTAATGGACGAGTCGCCGAAGCCTGGAAGGGAAATAACTGCGATCAAAATCTCCCAAAGAGGATATTACTTAATCTCTACTAGATACTTCCTAACAGCACAAACATAATAAGCAAAATACACAACCGTAAACACCGCAATTGCAATCAATGTCGGTGGATTTGATATAGGCAAGCTGCTTTCCAAAGCAAAAACTTTCTGAATTGACTGCCCTGCAACAATTCCACTTCCAATACCAAATACATACGGAATCATAAAGAATATAGCTGTCTGCTTTATCACAGATTTCTTAACAAAATCCTCTCCTACTCCAATCTTTCTAAGAATAGAGAATTTTTTCTTATCCTCAACAGCTCCAACCATATACTTAAAGTATAGAATCGCTCCTGTTGAAATTATGAACACAATCGCCATAAATAGAGAAATAAATCCAACTAAATTATAGAATGTGTAATTTTTGTAATCAAAATCTTCTGCAGCTACAAATTCTAAATTTCCGTTGTCCCTTATATAACTGCTTATCTTCTGTGTTTCTGTAAATTCCTTAGTATTTGCAGCTAAAAATGTTACTTCTAAATCCTTTTGTGTTTTAGCTGTATCTAAGCTTTTTAAGAATTTTTCTTCATCTTTTATTATAGATATTTCTTTTATCATGTCTTCTGACAATTTTTTATGAGATAGTTTTTCATAGTCCTCATCAGAAATTATATATCCAAATCCCTCATCAGGAGAGGCAAATATATGATTTATTACCATACCTTTTTTCTTAAATTCCATATCTAAAATTTTAAATTTTTCTCTTGATTCTATTCCCATACTTCTAGGTGTTTTTAAAAATACCGCTTCTCCAGATTTTGGCTCTTTTATCTCCATATTTTTCTGAATATCTTTTCCCTTCAATGCCTTCACACGTTCATAATCAGAGTATTTCACAACACTTATATCGTTGTATCCTGGATAAGTTGAAAATGCGTCTGCCAAAGATCTCATATATCTAATCTTTACCTGCTCTTTGACATTTGATTTATCTTCTTCTAATGCTCTTTTGAAAAGTTCCTCATCCTGATTATCATAAGCTATACAAGAGATACTGTATGGAAAATCTGTTTCTTTCATATTTTTAAATATATTATTCATAGTGAGTCCTGCTGAAAGAGCTGTTATACAACAAACTATTAATATAGAAGTCAATGACATTATTTTATTATTCTCAACTATGCTAAATGCGATACTATTCAAACTTACTATATTAGTTCCCTTATATTTTATCTTTTTATGCTTTGTTATTCTTGCAAAAATTTCAGTCAAGAACCCAGAACAAACTAGTTTTAATCCAATTATTACAAGTATTGGTGCTATTATCACCGCAAACATCATTATCATATTCAACTTATCATAATAAACGCCGACATAATATCCTGCAAATAGAATCACAACTCCTACTACTCCTAATAAAAATCTAGTAGCTGAGCTTTTTACAACATAATCTTGCTTAATTTTTGCACCTTTTACAAGTTCTGCTATATCAGTTTTTACAAGTGCTCTATACTCTCTAAAGAATGAATATAGAAGTATAACACCAAAAATCAGCAATGTGTAGATTATTGCAGGTTTAGAAATTTCAAACTTAATCGCATTTTTTGATTCAGAAATTTTCATTATTGCCATTATGAACATCCTATTGGTAATTATTCCCAAAAGAGTTCCCAATAAAAGCGACAATACTCCTATCAATAAGCCTTCTTGAGCAAATAATAGAGCTATTTTTCTATTTTCAATTCCCATGAATGTATATATTCCGAATTCTTTTTTCCTCTGTTGAACAAAGAATCCTGTCGAATACCTAATAAATGCTATGAAAAATATAACCAAAACAAATGTACATACACCAACAAGTGCATTGAAAGTTTTAAAATCTCTCATTGCTTCAAGCTGTTCACTGCTGCCTATAGACATAAAATTGTAAAATATAGCTATACAGAAAACCATTGAAAATATATACATCCCATAGTTTTTTATGTTGTATTTTATGTTTTTCAAAGATATTTTAAACAATCTCATTAACTGCACCCCCTGTTGAAGAAAGTACTGTCATTATGCTATCGAAAAATTCTTTTCTATTTCCACTACTATTTAACTGCATATTTATCTTTCCATCTTTTATAAATAGAACCTTTTTTGCATAACTTGCTGCAAATGAATCATGAGTTACCATTACTATAGTCTTTCCTAGCTCGTCATTCATTTTTTTAAAGCAATTTAAAAGTTCTACAGATGATTTACTATCTAAAGCACCTGTTGGCTCATCAGCAAATATTACTTTTGGATCACTTATTAATGCCCTAGCTGCTGCAACTTTCTGCTTTTGTCCTCCTGATAACTCTATCGGATATTTTTTTAATTGAGGATTTAAATTGAAAAATCCTGCATACCTTTCTACTTCTTTTTCTATTTTTTTATAATTTTCTCCAGAAATAACCATCGGTAATGCTATATTATCTTCAATAGACATAGAATCTATAAGGTTGTAATCTTGGAATATAAATCCTATATTATCCTTTCTAAACTTTGAAATCTCCTTGTTCTTCATGTTAAATACTTCCTTGGCATCGTATTTTACACTTCCAGAAGTTGGTCTTTCTATTGTAGATAATATGTTTAGAAGAGTAGACTTTCCAGCACCTGATGGCCCCATTATAGCAATAAATTCTCCATCGTTTATCTCAATATCTATATCTTCTAGTATCTTAAACACGTTTCCGTGTACTCTAAATTCTTTTTTTAATTTTTCCGCTTTAATCATTTTTTCACCTTCCATCTTAAATTTATAATACAATATATTTACTAAAAATACACTTCAAACTATATGTTGAAAATATAAACTGAATATAAAATTACATATCCTAATATTAGAGGAATTAAAAGTTTTGATTTTCTTAATAGTCCTTGAAATCCACCTGTGAATATACTTTCTAGCCCAACAAGTAGTGTTAGAAATAATAGTATCATTGAAATTATAAATATTACATTCCTCATAAAATTTTCCTCCTCTCGTATGTTTTTCTTTATGATTTTATTTTATATTCTTTCTGATTTTCTAAAAATCGATTAACCTTACAAAATACAACATCTAATCTTACACTTTTGTAAGGTTTGCTCGTAAAATGGTATATATGTGTCATAGCCGCTCCAGACAATCAAGTTGTATTGTCGCTGGCTATGACACATATATACCATTTCAGTTTTATAATATTGAAACTGCCTAGATGAGATTTATCTTTGGTAAATAGTTTTAAAGCATAATAATTGTTTAAATTTATTTTTTATAGGAAAACATTTGTAGTAGAAGTTTTTATTGACGATTGAGATTTTATATTATAAAATAACTAATAGTTGTGAATTAAAAATATATATTTTTGCCAATTGGGCTATAGATTTCCTAGTTTCTGAGAATAAACTAGTGTGTCTATAGCTTTTTTTTATTGCAGTTATTTTTTTAAGGGGAGGTTTTTTAATGGAAAACGTAGAAAAATTAAGTAATTCAAAACCGTCGTCGTACAATCCGATGACAGATAGAAGTGTTGTTCCTCTATTGATTTCAATGGCAGTTCCGCCGATGATTTCAATGTTGATACAGTCACTTTACAATATAGTAGATAGTATTTTTGTGGCACAGATAAGTCAGAATGCTCTTACAGCGGTAAGTTTAGCATTCCCACTTCAAAATCTTTCACTATCTTTTGGAGTTGGACTTGGAGTTGCAGTAAATGCAAATATCGCTATAAATATGGGTGCAGGAAATATGGAAAAAGCTGATTGCTATGCTGGACAAGGAATAATTCTTACAATAGTTCATGCGTTATTATTCGTATTAATAGGTTTATTTGGACTTAGACCATTCTTCTCAATGTTTACAAATGATCCAGAAGTTATAAACTACGCAATACAGTACGGTTCAGTTGTTATAACTCTTACATTTGGATCATTATTCCATATATTATTTGAAAAAATATTCCAGTCAAATGGAAACATGGTTGTTCCAATGTTTTTACAAGGATTTGGAGCAATAGTTAATATAATATTAGACCCTATTTTAATATTTGGTCTGTTTGGTGCTCCACAGATGGGTGTTTTAGGAGCTGCAGTAGCTACAATAATAGGACAGTTCTGTGCTGCTACACTTGCAGTTATCCTATTCTTAAAACAATCTCCAGTAAAAATAAAAAGACACCATTTAAAAGTTAATTTTAAACTTATATCAGATTTATATAAAGTTTCACTTCCTTCAGGTGTTATGATGTCTTTACCTTCAATATTAGTATCAATACTTAACGGAATACTAGCATCTGTATCACAGGCAGGTATAGCATTCTTCGGTATATACTACAAATTACAGACATTCGTAAACATGCCTGTAACTGGTATAATTCAGGGAATGAGACCTATAGTAAGTTATAATCATGGTGCAGAACTTAAAGATAGAGTTTTAAAAACAATAAAATACGCTATGATATTCTCAGCAGTTATTCTTGTTTCAGGAACTATAGCATTTAACCTATTTACAAAAGATTTATTAGTTATGTTCAGTGCAACAGATGAGCTTTTAGGATTTGGTATACCTGGCCTTAAAATACTTTCACTTGGATTTGCATTCTCATTTGTTGGAATTACTATGAGTGGTGTGTTTGAAGCATTAGGTAAGGGATTTTATTCTTTATTGATATCAATATTTAGACAGCTTATTATAATAGTTCCACTTTCTTTAATACTTGTTAAATCAATCGGACTTACAGGTGTTTGGATTACATTCCCAATAGCGGAATTTGTGGCAGCAATTATTGCAATAAGACTTTACAAAAGAGTTGTTAAATAATATTATTGAAATCACTCTTTACAAAAAATTCATCAAGTAATATTATAGAATTTATTAAATACTATAATTTGAGAGGTGATTTGATGAAGTTTATAAGATTAGAATCAAAAAATGACAAATACTTTGACGAAACTATGAAAATTTATGAATGTAGTTTTCCTATTTTCGAGCAGAGGGTATTAAAGGATCAAGATGAGGTATTTGAGCGAAAGGACTACCACGCAGATATTATTTGTGAGGGCGATACTTTAGTTGGATTGCTATTCTACTGGAAATACGATTTTAACGGGGAAGAATTTGTATATGTAGAACATTTAGCCATATCTCCAGATCTTAGAGGAAAAAATTATGGTTCTAAAATACTTACAGAATTCTGTAAAGAAAATCCAAACACTATCCTTGAAATAGACGAACCTGTAGATGAGGTTTCTATAAAGAGATTGAAATTCTATTCAAATTTAGGCTTTAAACTTCAACAATTCCACCATATCCATCCTCCTTATCGTAAAGGATTTGATGGACATAGTCTAAAAATTATGAGTTTTGGTAGAGATTTATTAGATGAAGAATATAATAAGTTCAATGAGTTTTTAAAATATACAGTTATGAAATATTCAGAAGTAAAATAATTAATTTTGCTTTCAAGTAACTAAAATACTTAATAACCAATTTAAAAAGGGAGTGTATCTTTTACGATACCTCCCTCTTTTACTTTATTTTTAATATTTAATTTGTACTAGTATTTTTATTATAACAATTTCATAAGATTTACCATTTCTACTGCTCCCTGAGCACATTCAAATCCTTTATTTCCTGCTTTTGTTCCAGCTCTTTCTATAGCCTGTTCTATGTTTTCAGTTGTAAGTACTCCAAACATTACAGGTATTTCACTTTCTAAACTTACATGAGCTATTCCTTTAGATACTTCACTACATACATAATCATAATGACTTGTATTTCCTCTGATTACTGCACCTAAACATATTATTGCATCATATTTTTTACTCTTAGCCATTTTTGAAGCTACTACTGGTATTTCAAATGCTCCTGGAACCCAAGCCACTTCTATATTTTCTTCTTTAACATTTTCACGTTTTAATCCGTCTACTGCTCCTGAAAGAAGTTTTGATGTTATAAATTCGTTAAATCTCGCTGCTACTATTCCTATTTTAATATCACTTTCTGCTAATAATTTTCCTTCGTAAATTTTCATTTTAGTTTTCCCCTTTTAAATTTAATATATGTCCCATTCTTTCTTGTTTTGTTTTTAAATAAAATTCATCATATTCTGTTGCATCTATCTGAATAGGAATCCTATTATTTATCTTAATTCCATAATCTTTTAACTGATATATTTTATCTGGATTGTTTGTAAGAAGATTTAAAGACCTTACACCCAAATCTCTTAAAATTTGAGCTCCTATGTAATATTCTCTAGCATCTCCATCAAATCCCAATACTAAGTTTGCATCTAAAGTGTCCATTCCCCCATCTTGAAGTTTATATGCCTTCATTTTGTTAACAAGACCAATACCTCTTCCTTCCTGTCTCATATAAAGCAGAACTCCTCTTCCTTCTTTTGCTATTTTTTGCATAGCTACATCAAATTGTTCCCCACAATCACAACGTAAAGATCCAAATACATCTCCTGTTAAACACTCTGAATGCACTCTACAAAGAATATTTTCTCCATCTCCTATCTCGCCCTTTACTAAGGCTATGTGATGTTCTCCATTCAATTTATTTATGTAGCAACTAGCCATAAACTCTCCATATTTTGTGGGCATTTTTACTTTTGAAACACATTCAATTAATTTATCATATGTTTTTCTGTAGTCTTGTAAATCTTTTATAGTTGTAAATGTTAATCCATATTCTTTTGCCATTTTTTTTAACTCTGTTGTTCTCATCATTCTTCCGTCCTCTCTCATAATTTCACAACAAAGTCCACATTCTTTAAGTCCGGCTAATTTCATAAAATCAACTGTTGCTTCAGTATGTCCATCTCTTTCTAACACTCCATTATCTTTTGCTATCAGAGGAAACATATGACCAGGTCTTCTGAAATCTTCTGGTTTTACATCATCTTCTACACATTTTCTAGCAGTTAATCCTCTTTCAACAGCAGATATTCCTGTAGCTGTGTCTACATGGTCTATTGATACTGTAAATGCTGTTTCGTGATTATCTGTGTTATGAGTTACCATTGGTGGTAAATCTAATTTTTTAGCTAATTCTTTTGACATAGGCATACATATTAGACCTTTTGCATAACTTGCCATAAAATTTACATTTTCTGTTGTAGCAAACTCAGCTGCACAGATTAAATCACCTTCATTTTCTCTGTTCTCGTCATCTGTTACAAGTATAATTTTCCCTTCTCTTAAATCCTGTATTGCTTTTTTTACTGATTCAAATCTCATCATTTTTCCTCCCTTAAAAATTCCAATTATTAAAATATCTTTCCTAATCTAAAAAATAGTTTATTAGTAAATACTTCTAAAATCCATTTCTTAATAAAAATTCTCTATTTATATTTGATTCTTTTTTATTTTTATTCATTAATTTTTCTACGTATTTTCCAATGCAATCATTCTCAATATTTACAATATCATTTATTTTTTTAAAAGCTAAGATAGTGTTCTCTAGAGTATGTGGAATTATTGAGACATCAAAACTATTTGTTCTAACATTAGCCACTGTTAAACTTATTCCATCTATAGTAATAGAGCCTTTTTCAACCACATATTTCATAATTTTTAAATCAGCTTCAATTGTGTACCATATCGCATTACTATCTTTATTTATATTTTTAACTATTCCAGTCCCATCAATATGGCCACTTACTATATGACCTCCAAATCTTCCATTTGCAGCCATTGCCCTTTCTAAATTAACTTTGCTATTTGTTTTTAACTTATTTAGGGAAGTTCTTTTCATAGTTTCATGCATTACATCGACTGAAAATTCTGAATCAGAAAACTCTGTAACAGTAAGGCAAATTCCATTTACCGCTATGCTATCACCTCTGTGCACATCTTCTAATATTTTATCTGCTTTTATAAATAATTTCCTAGAATCACCATTAACTTTAATCGATACAATATTTCCTATTTCCTCTATTATTCCTGTGAACATTTATAAGTCACATCACTTTCTATCATAAAATCATCTCCAAATCTAAAGATTTCACTATTTTTTAGCATTATTGCATCTTTAGGAAAATCAATCCCTTCTCCTAATACTGCTGTTTTTCCATTTCCACCAAATATTTTAGGAGCTATATATGCTTGTATTTTATCTACTATTCCCCGTTCAAAAGCGCTCCATGCTAAAGTTGCACCTCCTTCAAGAAGTATACTGTCTATTTTCTTTTCTCCTAATTTAGACATCAAATCTTGTAAGTCTATCTTTTTTTTCTTTATTTTAATTTGTAAAATCTCGCATCCTTTTTCAATATATTGCTCTTTTTTAATCTCATCATCTGAACAAGTTGCGATTATTGTAGGTATTTCTTTTGCTGTAGATACTATTTTTGATCCTATAGGTGTTCTTAGATTTGTATCACATATTATTCTAATTGGGTTTAGTCCATTTTCTATCTTACAATTTAACATCGGATTATCTATAATTACAGTATCCACTCCAACCATTATTCCCGAATATTTATGCCTAGTTTTTTGTACATTTAATCTAACTTCTTCACCTGTAATCCATTTAGATTCATTTATTTTAGTAGCTATTTTTCCATCCATTGTCATAGCATACTTAAATAATACAAATGGTTTTTTAGTTGTTATAAACTTTCTAAAAGTTTCATTCAATTTATCGCCTTCATTTTCTAAAAGCCCCTTTTCAACTTTTATTCCCCGTTTTTTTAATATATCCAAACTTTTACCAGACATTTTAGGATTTGGATCTAGACTAGCAATAACTACTTTTTTTATCTTATTTTCTATTATTGCATCTGTACATGGTGGAGTTTTTCCATAATGACAACATGGTTCTAGAGTTACATACATGGTAGCATCTTTAGGATTTTCTGAACAATTATTCAATGCATTTCGTTCTGCATGAAGACCACCATATTTTTTATGGTATCCTTCACCTATAATTTTTCCATTTTTGACAATAACTGCTCCTACCATAGGATTAGGATTAACAAATCCTACACCTTTTTTTGCATTTTCTAATGCCAATTGCATATATTTACATTCACACATTTTAACACCTCCTAAAAATAAAAAATGTCTTGAATAATATGCTATCCAAGACATTTAAAAGTGCTAAAATTATCTAAATAAATTAAAAAAGCTCTGAAATGATTAATTCATTCCAGAGCAAATAAAACTATAATATATAATAAATAGTACTTTTCATCTTCTTTCATCCAGACTTTACTGTCGGCTTCGGAATTACACCGAATCATGCTTTGCAGCTCGTGGGCTTTACCACCGGTAGGGAATTTCACCCTGCCCTGAAGATAGTTCTTATTCAATTAACTTTAATTATATTATTAAAGTTTTTATTTGTCAATAAAAAATAATTTTAGAAGTTTTTATTTTAATAATTTTTCTGGTTTCATCATTGGTGGAAATCTATCTATTATATTTCCGTCTTTATCTACTAAGAATTTAGTAAAGTTCCATTTAATATTTTTCCCACCAAGACCTGTTTTCCGTCCTTTTAAATATGTAAACAAAGGTTCTTCATTTTCACCATTTACTTCTATTTTAGAAAACTGTCTAAATGTTATACCATATTTATCAATTCCAAACTGCTTTACTTCAGCATCAGTGCCCGGAGTCTGTCCAAACTGGTCACTAGGAAAATCTAATATTTCAAATCCTTCATCTTTATATTTTTTGTAAAGCTCTTCCAGAGCTTCATACTGTTTAGTGAAGCCTCAATTTGTAGCTGAATTTAATATCAGAAGTATTTTTCCTTTAAATTCACTCATATCAACTTCATTACCATCTATATCTTTCACTTTATAATCATATATACTCATAATTTTTATATCCCCCATCTTTTGATTGCTTACTTAGTAGATACCCGTATATATGACCAACAATCAATTTTATCTATATATTTATTGTTTATTACTATAATTTACTTTTATTGCATAACTTTAAAGAAATCGTGTCCTTTGTTGAATATTATCGAAACATCACAAAATTCACCTTCAACAGAATTTACTTCTATATCATCTCCTAGTGCGGTAAGTATTTTTTTAGATATGTAAAGCCCCATTCCAGTAGATTTAAACCTATTTCTTCCATTTTTTCCTGTAAATCCTTTTTCAAATATTCTATCCAAATCTACTCTATCTATTCCTTCTCCATAGTCTTTTATATGTACAACCAACGATTTTTTACGCTGCTCTGGGAAAATCTCTATCTTTCCACCCTCACAAGAATATTTACATGCGTTATCTATTATAAGCTCTATTATATGCGCTATCCATTTTCTGTCTGTAAACACAGAAAATCCAGTTTCTTTGATATCTATTTCTAACTTATTATATATAAATAAGTATCTGTTCTTTTTTATTACACTTCTTATTACTTTGTCTATTTCTATCTCTTCAATAGAAAAATCTGAGCTATATTCTCCAGATCTTATTATGTACAATGCCTGCTCAACAAGGGAGTCTATTCTTTTTATTTCTCTGTTTATATTCTTTGAAATTTCAGCATCCCCTACTCTTTTAGACATAATTTCTAGTATTGAGATTGGTATTTTTACCTGATGTATCCAGTCTGTCATATACTCATTGGCATCTTTTAACTCGTCCTCTATCTTATCCATCTTGTTCATCCAATATATATGCTCATCTTTTATCTGTCTTATAAGTTCTTTATCTACTCCATCTTTAAATTCTTCATCGACATCAACGCCGTCTATTACCTTAATAGTATCTAAAATTTTATCAAATTCTCTCTTCTTTTTGAAAAAATCATACACTATAAATACTACTAATGCTAGTGCGAATATTAAATTCAGATATATTAGACTCTCCCTACCCATTTCTATTCCTGGATCTATGTAGACATTTACGTTGAATAAGATTATAAATAATACATATAAAAGAATGTAACTCTTATTGCTTTTTAAGTAATCTTTAATCTTCATTTTGTTTCACCTCAAAAAGTTCTCTATTATTCTATATGTCTTCTATTATATAACCTTGTCCCTTTCTTGTCTTAATATAATCAACTAATCCAAGTGATTTTAGTTTGTTTCTAAGTCTGGTTACATTTACAGTCAGCGTATTTTCGCCAATAAATTCATCTGTGCTCCAAAGTGCATCCATTATCTCATCTCTGCTGACAATATTTCCTGCATTTTGCATAAGTATGTGTAAAATTTTAAATTCATTTCTGCTTAGTTCTACAACAATGCCATCTTTTATAACTGTTCCATCAGCTATGTTAAGTGTTATTGGTCCAACTTTTATAATTTCTTTATCAGCAGTAATATTGTATGAATATGTACGTCTAAAAACAGCCTGAACCTTTGCAATTAATAGTTGTATTGAAAATGGTTTTACAATGTAGTCATCTCCACCCATGTTTATAGACATTATGATATCCATATCGCTATCCCTTGATGAGATAAATATTATCGGCACTTTTAAAAATCTTCTTATTTCGTTGCACCACTGGAATCCATCTTTGTATGGAAGGTTAATATCCATTAAAATTAGTTTTGGATTTGCAATAAGTATCTCATTTGTTATATTTTGTAAATCTACCACAGTTTGCGCTGTATATCCGTATTTTTCTAACCGTAATTTTATTTCTTTTGCTAATACAAAGTCATCTTCTACTATGAATATATCTAATGAGTTGTCATCTAAGGACATTCTTGATGATAACTCCATATTGTATTCGTTTTTTAAACGCATTTTTATCACCTCTTATTCTAATGATAACTTCTTTTTTAAGATGATACAATATTTCTTTTAATTATCTATTTCATAAATATAAAATAAAAGCTGAGTAATTTTTTACCCAGCTTTTTATCATTATATTTTTATATTATTATATAACTTAAACTCTTTTTCACCTAAAGCATTATTTCT
>SAMEA3387476__coassemble_1215_pt1 | contig 32522 bp, 27 predicted proteins | sample SAMEA3387476__metabat2_low_PE_029 | metagenome-assembled genome bin SAMEA3387476 (sample SAMEA3387476) | Felis catus | biome: Faeces | place: United Kingdom | collected 2012
ATCTAGCAGTCATTATAACACCTGCAAGCCCAAAAGCTCCCATAGCTAATAGGAAAAACTTCTGATAGTGTACTCTATACTTTAAAGTATTATTAAATTTTTCCTGTTTAAGATTTTTTTTATTTGTTACCAATTCTATAAACTGGTACATAACTGGTAAGGCACAAATTATTGTAGTCAAAGTATTTAACATTTTTTCCCTCTCCTCTTCTGAATGTCATTTAATATAATAACATACTCTGCCATATTTTTTAATCCAATTTTTTAATTTAGTAATCTGATATTTCTGTATTTTTTATTAATATGGTATAATTTAGAAAAACTAATAAAATAGGAGTTGATATTTTTGTTTAAGATAAAGCATTTTAATGATCTTACAGTAGAAGAATTTTATGAAATAGCAAAAGCAAGATATGAAGTTTTTGCATGTGAGCAACATATTTTTGAAGAAAATGACTTTGACGATACAGATAAAGTTTCTTATCATGTATTTTCATACGATAACGATAAAATAGTAGCTTATTTGAGAATAATTCCAAAAGAATTCAGCCATTATGAAAATACCGGAATAGGTAGAGTTCTTGTTTTAAAAGAATACAGAAGATCTGGACTAGCAAAGAAAATGGTAGATTTTGCTATTGATTTTATAACAGAAACATTAAAAGAAGATAGTATATCTCTTTCTGCACAGGAATATATTTCTTCTCTTTATGAAAAATGTGGATTTATAGCTGTTTCTGATGTGTATCTTGAAGTTGGAATACCTCACGTTGAAATGGAATATAATAAGTTTAGAGATATAAAAGTTCTAATGGAAAAAAATACTCCCTCAGAATACCCTAAATTCGACCTTCCAGAGGGATTTTCATTAGTTAAATATAAAGACGGTTATGAAAAAGATTGGGCTCAGATTCAGACTGATTTAGAGCAATTTGAAAATATAGAAGATGCTTTAAAATGTTTTAAAGATACTTTTTTAGATGGTACAGATGACGTATATAAAAAATGCTTCTTTATACAGAATAAAGATGGTAAAAATATTGCAACAGCATCTATTTGGAATGGAAATCATTTTGGAAAAACTCTTCAAAGAATTCATTGGGTTGCAGTTTCTAAAGAGTGCCAAGGATTAGGACTTGCAAAATGTCTAGTTTCTGCTGCATTAGATGTTTTTAATGAGTTAGGATTTAAAGATTACATCTATCTAACATCTCAAGTATCTAGCTACAAAGCACTTAATATATACTCAAAATTTGGCTTTACTCCATACACAGATAAAATGCCTATAAACTGGTGTATGGACGAAAAAGAATTTGAAAGAGATACAAAATACGCTTGGAAACAGATTAAATTACTTTCGACAAAAAAATAATATTAAATAAAAATTGGATGTTGTAAAACTTAGCTAATTACAACATCCTTTTTTATTTTAATAGTTATATGTATTCATCATTTTCTTTATATCTTCTTTTATATCATCTACTAGTTTTTTAGGCTCTAAAACAGTCACATTAGGCCCCATTCCAAGTATCCAGCTTTTCATCTGCTCATAACCCATCATTCTAGCTCTAAACTCTATACTTCCATCACTTAATTCCTTAATACTCTGTTTTGAGCTCCATCTTTTTTCACTTACTATAGTTGCAAATGGCTCTCTTATAATTAGATGAATTTCTATTTCTTCTCCTTTGAAATTTCCAATAGAATTTTTAGTGTATTCATGTATATCAAAATCTTTGTCTATTTTATACTTTTCATCCATTATGTTAAGCTTGCTAATTCTGCACAGTTTGAAATCCCTAACTTCTTTTCTATTTTCACAGTATGCTATAAGATATGTATCGCCTTCATAGTTGTATATACCATATGGATGAAGAACTCTTTCTGACTCTCCTGATTTTATTGATTTATATCCTATTCCAATCTTCTTTTTCATAGAATATGCATCAGATATCTGCTCACAAAGTTTAATTTCTTTTTCCTTGTTTACACTGCTGCCTGGATAAATATAGAAATACTTAACCTGCTCGTCTATATACTCTCTCTTTTTAAAATTAGATTTTATTCTATTTATAGAGTTTTTATACTCATCTGAATACATATTATTAGACTTTGTTAAAAAATCAGATACTCTATCCAAAATACTAAGATCCATATCTCTAACTGGAATAGAAAGATATCTGCTTCCTGGAGCTATAGAATATCCACCATATTTTCCACTCTGAGAATTAATAAATATCCCAGCTTGTTCAAGCTCACTTTTATACTCCTGAACCTGTCTATTACTAACCTCTAACTCTCTAGCAATTTCTTCAATTTTCATTTTTCCGTTATTCTGTAGCAACATAACCATATTAAGTGCTGCACCTATTTTACCCATATCAATACCTCTCTTTTTTGTACTTATCTATAATATACATCTTTTCAAGTCATTTATATAGAATATTTTCTAAAAATTTTAAAATAATTTTCTTTCCTCACATTATACTGCGCCAATATAGTTTATACTTTAAGTATAAAGTAAAACAAAAGCAGATTCGGAGGCGATTTTATGAAAAATATAAATAATATCAATACATTAACTAATGAATCATTAGTAGCTATGATGAGTGAATTTGAAATTAAAAAGGCTATAGAGCTTTTCTCAGATTTGGATTCATTCTTAAATAAGTACAAATACTGCTCATGCTTTGTTGATAACGACGAAGATTTCGTTTCATTTTTAGAATATCTTGAAATAGAAGAAAATCTAAGAATGGGCTATCTTATATAATTTTAATTTTTTCATTTTTTTTACTACCTTTATTTATTATTGTTGTTTTGTTGAAAGAAAAGGGCTGTGCAAATTATGCACAGCCCTTTTCTGTTTATTAATTAAACTTACTCTCTTATAAGTATTCCATTATTTATATATACATATTTAGCTACCTCTCCCTGCATAGCACTGTCTTCTATAAATGCTTTATCTACAGAAAGCATACCATCTTCTAAGAAACCATTAGTTATTATGATATTATCTTTATCTATTATAGCAAAATATGTCTTGCTATTTCCTTCTATACTAAAATTATCTCCTACATCTTTTCCAAGTCTATACATTCCAGATTTCATATTATTTTCGTCATCCATGTCTAATTCTACCTGATCAGCTCTGTATAAAGTACCATCTTTTAATTCTACAGTATCCCCATCATCTAGTTTTACATAATAATTTCTAACTACTGTTTCAAATAATTCCGGATTGCTTTTATCTTCTGGCGTAAAAACTTTTACACTTCCCAAACCATTACCTTCATTTTTTATAAAGATGTATTCTCCAGCTTCTAGCTCTTTACCAGCACCTACTTCAAATTTTTCTTTATCTGTTTTTATTACATCTTTTGGATTTGCAATATATTTTAGCCTTACAGGTTTTGAATATTCCTCATAAGCAATATATGGCTCTTCAGTAGAAATTTCTTCATTAGCAATTTCTTCATCATATGTAATATTATCATCTCTATTAAAAATAAAAGATGTAACACCTATTATAAGGTTTATAATCAATATAATCCCTATAAATTTAAATATCGTGCGCATCACGAACCCACCTGTATTGCTTTTCTTTTGATCCTCTCCACATTTAGGACACACCTTTGCATCGCTGTACATCTGTGCACCACAGTTTTTACAAGTTTTGTATCCACCTGATTTTGATTTTTTATTAGACTTATTATCTTGTTTAGAAAATCCTTTGTTTTTATTAGCCTCTGCATTACTCTGTATATTTTTATATTCATTTTTTAGAGTGTTGAATAAATCCTTAGACTCTTTACTAGCATTTTGTTCAACCCAAGATTTAGCCTTATTAAAAATATCATTATTTTCTTTATTAGCTGTACTATTATAATCATTATTTGTATAGCTACTATCTAAATTATCGTAATCACTTTCATCGTAATAATCACTAGAATCATAATAGTCACCTAAATCATAATTGCTATCTGATCTATCACTATACCCTATATGCCCTTCTTTGTGCATTTTTTTCTCAGCTCTCGACTTAGACATCTTTCTAAAAATACTTCCCTTATCATCGTAACTATAGTCTATAGCTGGATCTCGTCTTCTATCTATCTTTATCTGCTCCTCAGTAAAGTTAACTTCATCTTTGTAGTTTTCTTTTCTCATACAGATCCCCTCCGTATCTATTTTCTAGTTAATTTATTTTAACACATTCATATTAATATAAGTGGTAACAATTTTGAAATTTTTTAAAAATTCTTGCACATAATAGACATAAAAAAGCGACCTTTAACTAGGTCGCTTTAATTCAAGTTAATATTTATTTTGATAAAGAAAAATCTTTAAGTATTTCTCTTACATCTGATTTGAAATCTCCAAATTTTATTCCCATTTCTTCAAGTTTTGAAGAATCCAATCTGTAATCTCTAAATCTGTCGCTGTATCTTTCTGTGTTAGGAAGGATGTATTTTTCTATATTTTCTTCAGTTATTCCCATTTCTCTAGCTACAAAGCAAGCACTCTCATATGTAGTCATATCATTTGATGATGCTACATGATACACACCTGCAGGTAGTTCTGCTATCTTATCAAACTGTTCTGCTAAATTTTTAGCATAAGTCATACATCTTCTTTCGTTGCAAGTGAATAAAGTATGTTTCTGATACATTATAGCGTTTAATACATTTTTTACTATGCTTGGACTAGCTTTTACTCCTGCAAATGAAAGTCCCATCATCCAAGAGAATCTAAGTATTACTGCATCTACTCCACTATCATTTATATATTTTTCGCAATCTATTTTATTCTGTCCATATACAGTTACAGCTTTTGGCTCTTCATCCTCTTTAAATGGACCATGATTTTCTTTTCCGTTGAATATCTGTTCAGTTGAACAGAATATTAATCTTGCCCCTTTTTCTTTACAAGCATCTACAATTCTTTTAGTAGATTCTACATTTATATTGGCTGCAAGCTCTGGATTTTCTTCACACACAGCAGTAGTTGCATTTGCTGCAGTATGTAAACATATATCAAATTTCTGTGATTTAATAAATTTTTCTACCTCATCTGGATTAGAAAAATCTGCATCATCTCTAGTCATTTTTATCCAATTAAATTTATCTTTGTTGCTATTTTGAATATAACTAGCTATATATCCTCTAGCTCCTGTTACAAGTATAGTTTTTTTCATAATTATATCTCCTTTCCCGGTTGGCTAAGCAGTATATGCGCTCCTTTTTCTATTGTTATTTTTTTAGACGCATAAGGCACAAATACATTTTCGTATTTTTGAAGAAGTATTTTTTCTCCATTCCATTCTATTATACAATCTTCTCCTATATTAGACACTATACAAAAATGTTTATCTAGTAAAATATCCATATCATTTTCCAAATACAACTCATCTATTACATATTCATCAGATTCTATTAACCTTCTGCTTTTTTCTTCATTTTTTACAAATTCTGGTTGCTTAGAAAAATCTACAACATCAAATGATTCTTTTACATGTAGCTCTCTTTTTTTACCGCTTTTATCTACTCTATTGTAGTCATAGAATCTGTATGTTGTATCTGAGTTTGTGCCTACTTCTAGAGCAAGTATATCCTGTCCTAGTGCATGTATCATCCCCTCTGGAATAGTTATAAAATCTCCCTTTGAAACTTCCCATCTTTTTAGATATTTTTCAAGTGTCCCATTTTCAAAAGCTTCTTTTATAACATCTGTATCATCCGTAGTAGTTCCTGCTACTAACTTTGCACCCGGTTTTGCATCTATTATGTACCAACTCTCCTTTTTACCGAAGTCATCAGAGTTTTTAATTGCATACTCGTCATCAGGATGCACCTGAATACTTAAAGAGTCTACCGTATCTAAATATCCAAGTCTCAACATTTCATGAATAGTATATCCCTCACCAAGTATAGAGCTTTCATCTTCTTTTATAAATTCATAAAAATTTTTATCCGTTTCATAATTCTTTATAACATTTGCGCTCTTTTTATTTGCTGAAATTTCCCACCAAGTTCCGTAGCCTTTGTCGTATCCTCTTGCTTTACTTATATTGTTTCCACCCCATATAGTTTCAACTTTTATACTTTCGACAAATATCGGTCTTTTAGCTTCTCCGTTGTACATTATTTTTCATTCTCCTTTTCAAATTCATCAAGTATTTTTAATGAAGAACTCGTACCTATTCTTTTAACACCTAGGTCTATCATTTTTTTAGCAGTTTCATAATCTCTTATTCCACCAGCAGCTTTAACAGATACTTCTCCGTCCACTGTATCTATCATAAGCTTAACATCTTCTATTGTCGCTCCACCAGTACCAAAACCTGTACTAGTTTTTATAAAGTCTGGTTTAACTTCTTTAGCTATCTCTGCTAATTTTTTTATCTCATCCTTTTCTAAATAGCAGTTTTCAAATATAACTTTTGATATTTTATTATTTTTTCTACATATTTCTACTATAGCTTCCATTTCTTTTTTTATAAAGTCCCAATCGCCCATCTTTGCTTTACTTATATTTATAACATAGGCTATTTCGTCGGCACCTTTTTTTATGGCATCCTCTGTTTCAAATAATTTTGTTTCTAATCCACACTGCCCTAGAGGGAATCCTATTGCAGCTCCAACGTGTATATCCGTACCATCTAGCTCTTTCTTACAGAATGTTACCCATTCAGTATTGATAGCCACCATAGCAGCTCCTATAGATTTTGCTTCTTCACATAACTTTCTAAGATCATTATCTGTAGCATATGCCTTTAAAAATGTGTGATCAAAGTATTTTGCTAGCTTATTTTTAGTTAATTCCATATTAGAACATCTCCTTTTTAAAACTTATAGGTATTATTTTTTAACTTTTTTGATTTATTTGTCTATAATATACCATTATGTAAGTAATATGTCAATATATTATATTCATTATGTAATATATAATATTTAATATGTAATTATATTGTATATATTTTTTTTGAATGTTATAATATAATCATTAAAGATTAAGGAGATATTCTAATGGCAGCAATGTATTTAAAAATAAAATGCGATTTACTCGAAAAGATAAATAACGGAACATACAAGGAAGGAGATTTAATTCCTACCGAGATAGAGTTAGCAGAGTTTTACAATGTAAGTAGACCGACTGTTAGACAAGCTATCCAAATTCTTGTGGATGATGGTTATCTTGAAAAGAGAAGAAAAAGGGGAACAATGGTCTGTCAAAGGAAAATTGAGCAGGAATTTACACAGAAAATTTTAAGCTTTGATAAGGAAATGAATAAAAAAGGCCTAACTACAAGCACAAAGGTTATATCATTAAAAATAGAAAAAGCATCTGAAGAAGTTTCAAATGCTCTTGGAATTTCTTTATCAGAGAATGTTTGTAAGCTTATCAGACTTAGATATATCGACTCTAAGCCAAATGTTATCGTAACAACATATATACCATATAATAAATTTCCAGATATTGAAAATGTGGATTTTATAAATTCTCGTCTATACGACTATTTTTCTGATAAAGGCAATCCAGTAACTAGAATTAAAAGAAAGTTGGAAACAATAAAAGCTGATGAAACAACAGCTGATTTATTGGATATACAAGAAAATGATCCTGTATTTTACTTCCATTCTTACGGATACGGAAACGATAATAAAGTGATTGAATACTCTATTTCTAAGTATAGAGGAGATATAAACTATTTTGTATTTGATTTATACAGATAAACATAAAGGGACTACTGCAAATCATTATTGCAACAGTCCCTTTTATTTTTTTAGTATAAAATTATTGGTGTTCCTTTTTCTATTGTTTTGTATATAGTAGCAGCTCCACTATATGGACAGTTTACACATCCATGAGAACCATTACTTCTATATATTCCACCACCGAAAGAACTTCTCCATGTAGCATCATGAAGACCTATATTTCCGTTAAATGGCATCCAATAGTTTACGTGAGAACTATAGTTCCGTCCATTTAAGTATGTATCTCTCTGTTTGTAGTTTAGAGGATATATACCACCTGGCGTACCATGACCTTTGCTTGTATTTCCAGTAACTACAGGGAAACTAGTTATAAGTTTTCCATCTCTATAGTACCATAAATACTGTCCACTTAAGCTTATTTCAACATAAGTATTTCCTATATCGTCTTTTGTACGGTGAAGTGCTGTCTGAGAGTAAACTGGTTCTCTTGTAACACTTTTTCCTGCTTCTATAACTTTTGTAAGTTCGTCTGCTTCTTTTTCTTTGTCGATTAACCAACCGTAAGAACCACCGTATATAGTTATTTCTTTACCTGAAGATGCTTTGAACTTTCTAGGGTCTCCATAAGTACTGTACTGTTTACTTAAACCTCTTAAAAGCTCTATCATTCTATCTCTATTGATAGTTATGTCGTAATTTCCTTCTGAATCACAGTTTAAAAGCTGTGCTATTTCATATCCGCCGAAAACTTCTTTTCTATCTTCAAAGTCATAAGTAACTTTCATCTTAACTTTTTTGTTAAGTTCTTCTACAGCTTTTGCAAGTTTAGAGTTATCAGCTTTATTCTTTGGCTGTACATATAATCCAGCTTCATCTATATTTATAGTTTTGTTTCCAGATAATATAGATTTCTGAACTTCTTTATAAAGTGCATCCTTATTGACCTTATTTCCATATATTTCAGGTCTTATTTCGTAAGAATTTGTTTTTCTGCTATATTCTGGATAAGCACTTTTTGGCTCTATTATATAGTTTTTATCAAATAATTCAAATCCATTGTATAATTTTTCTAGCTTAGCCTCGTCATATCTAACTGTATCTGCTTTGTAGTCTTTGTTTTTGAATACTCCAACTATCCATCCAAATGAACTCTGACTATCCTTTATTTTCTGTATCTGACCTTCATCGTGGAATGTAAGGTCTATATCCTTTGATTTTATTGTAAATTCTTTATTTCTTTTATCAGTCATTGTAAGGCTATAGTCGTCAGAAACATGACTGAACATTTCCTCAACATCCGCTACAGTTTTCCCTGAACAGCTTTCTCCATTTATTACAGTACCAAAGTAGAAATGATTTGTGAAGAATACTGCTAAACCGATATATATTACAGCTAACACGCCAACTATTATTGCTGCGATCTTTTTCTTTGGGATATCTTTAATTCCCTTTGTTGACAATATACCCACTCCCTTTCCTTAAATTTTACAGACTTTAGATATAACTCAATAAAGCTCAAAATCTTTTTAAATAATTTCACTTTACCATTATAACGCAATTTTTTTTCATATTCTATATTTCCATTTAGAATAATGTTTACAATTCCGTAAATTTTGTGAAATAACCTCAATTTAATATTTTCAATTAAATAACTCACTAATACTCTTTATAATAACACATTTTCAAAAATACAACTACCTTCTATTCAAAAGAAATAAAAAAAGAACTGTTGCAATTTATACAACAGTCCCAATTTTTTGCTTATTTTCCTTCTTTCATAGCTCTAATTTTTAGAGGTAATGTAAATAGATTTATGAATCCTTCTGCATCGTGGTGGTCATAGTATTCACTATTTCCGAATGAAGATATACTTTCATCGTATAGTGGAGAGTCTGCAAATATTCCTGCAGGTTTTATGTTTCCTTTGTATAGTTTAACTTTAACTGTACCAGTTACATTTTCCTGAGTGCAATCCATGAATGCTTCTATTGCTTCTCTTAATTTTGAGTACCATAATCCATCGTATATAAGCTCACCGAATTTTATAGCTACTCTTTGTTTGAAGTGAAGAGTTTCTTTATCTATACATGCACTTTCTAATATGTTGTGAGCTTCGTAAAGAATTGTTCCTCCTGGAGTTTCATATATTCCTCTTGATTTCATACCAACTAATCTGTTTTCTACTATGTCTATTATTCCTATACCATGTTTTTTACCAAGTGCATTTACTGCCTGAATTAATTCTACTGGCGCCATTTCTACACCATTTAATTTTTTAGGCACACCTTTTTCAAAGTATATTTCTGCGTATTCTGGTGTATCACAAGCCTGTTCTGGAGTAACACATTCTTTGTATATATCTTCTTTGTGTTCGTTTTCAAGGTGTTCTATATCCCCACCTTCAGTTGATACATGCCAAAGGTTAGCATCTTCTGAATATATTTTTTCTTTTGTAGCTTTTACTTTTATTCCATGTTCATTAGCGTAGTCTATAGCATCTTCTCTAGATTTTATGTCCCATATTCTCCAAGGTGCTATTACTTTTATAGTTGGATCTAGTGCTGCGATTGTAGCTTCAAATCTAACCTGGTCATTTCCTTTTCCTGTACATCCATGGCAGATATATTTTGCTCCTTCTTTATGAGCCACTTCAACCAGTTTTTTAGCTATTATAGGTCTAGCAAGTGAAGTTCCTAATAAGTATTTTCCTTCGTATTTAGCTTCAGCTTTTATAGCTGCATATATTGTAGTTGTTACAAATTCTTCTGATATATCGTCTACATATGCTTTTGATGCTCCACTTTCTAATGCTTTTTTGTAAACATCTTCCATATTGTCATCCTGTCCAACATTTCCACAGCAAGCTATAACTTCTATATCATCGTAGTTTTCTTTTAACCAAGGTATAGTTATTGATGTGTCTAATCCTCCTGAATATGCTAATACAACTTTTTCTTTCATTTTAATTTCCTCCCTTTGTTCTCTTCCTTTTTTTAATTTTTTAATTCTATATTTTTCTTTTTAAATTTGTGATAATTAGGTAATAAAAAAAGTCCCTCAGTGAAATTTTCACTGAGAGACGAATATTTCCGTGGTACCACTCTCTTTGATAGATTATTAATTCAATTAGTTTGGTTTGAGTATAAAAAAAATCGCCTCTTGGAAAACCAAGAGACGAATTATAATCCGCGTTACCACTCTAATTGATAGTAAATACTATCCACTCTTTCCTTTAAGGCAGGATTACCTGTTGCTTATATCTTTTAAGACTTTCACAACAATCTCCAAAGCTCTATTCACTCCAGATATCAATACAAGGCTTCCACCGTCCCCTGCTCTCTATAAAATCTCTCTGAGTTACTTTCTTTTTCAACGATTACTCATTTATTTTTTAATATGTTTATATAATAAATCATATTTTCTTTCGTGTCAACACAAATTATCAGAAATTTTTAAAATATCGCTATATTTTTTAAATATTATTTATTAATTTATTTTTAAGGGTAAATGTTATAGAAGTACCGACATTTTTCTTACTTTCTATGCTCATTTCACCGTTGTGTAGTTTTACTATCTCGTTACTTATAGCAAGACCTAATCCACTACCAGATTTATTGTAGTCTTCCTGGAAGAATTTATCAAATACTCTTTTAAGATTTTCTTTGTCTATTCCTGATCCATTGTCAGTAACTGATATTGTAGTATACTCACTATCCTGATTTACTGTTATTTTTATAAATCCTCCAACATCTGTGAATTTAAGTGAATTCTGAACTAGGTTAATAAGAACCTGTCTTAATCTATTTTTATCGCCCTGTATGTTTTTAACCTCACCACATTCAAACTCGAATAATAGTCTAATATCCTTTTCAGCTGCTTTTACTTTTAGCTGATTGATAACCCCTACAACCAGTCCTTCAACATCTACAGAATCTATCACTAGTTTTATTCTCTGTGATGAAAGTCTAGAGAAGTCTAATAATTCTTCAACGAGCTTGATAAGTCTTTCTGTTTCATCCTGAATTATTCCAAGCCCCATATCTAGCTCTTCTTTGTTAATTCCCTCGTATCCAAGAGTTTCACTCCATCCTTTTATAGATGTAAGCGGTGTTCTAAGCTCATGAGATATTGAAGATATAAACTCGTTCTTTAATTTTTCATTCTTGTCGATTTCTATTGCCATTTTTTCAAATGTTTCTGCAAGCTCACCTATTTCGTCATCTACAATCTTGTTGTTTTTTAGCTTAACATTGTAATTTCCACAAGATAATTCACTTGCAAATTTTTTAAGCTCTGTAAGAGGTGTTATTAAACTTTCGGCAAATTTCAAACTGATTCCTATAGCGATTATAAGTATTACAACCCCTATCATAATCAACCATGCCATAAGCTTTATTATCTCTCTATCTATTGCATCTAGAGAAACTGTATACCTAACAGCACCTTCTACAACATTATTAACTTTTAATGGAACCGCAATACTCATTACATGTTCGTCAGTTGATGCTATTTTATATGTATATGGGACTAAATTTTTACCATTTCTCAAAGCTCTATTCACGTCGATAAAGTTTACTTTTTCGTGAGTTTTAAAGCCATACTGGTCTAATATCATATTTCTATTTTTATCTATTATAGAAATTCCGTATTTAGTATTTTTATCATTCATTTGCTTTTCGTAAATACTATTTACCTTATCTTCAAAGCTTACGGATTCCATAGATACCGTATTATATGAACCATTTATATACTCTACCCTAGACTCTAATGTCTGTCTTACTGAGTTGTAATAGTAGTTCTGCACATAGAACATAAACAGACCTTCAAAAAGTGTCACTACTACTATTATTATTACAAAATAGTTTTTGATAATCTTTTTTCTTAAACCTTCAAAATGTAACATTTACTCTTCCTTTCTAAAACAGTAACCATAGCCCCAAATAGTCTGTATATATTTTGGTTTTGAAGGATCGTCCTCTATTTTATTTCTTATTCTTCTTATATTTACGTCTACTATTTTAAAATCATATAAATAGTTTGTTCCCCAAACCTCTTCAAGTATTTTTTCTCTACTTAAAGACTGTTTTGCATTAGACATAAGATATTTAACTATAGAGAATTCTGTAGGTGTTAATTCTATTTCTTCTCCATTTTTGTAAAGCTTTCTTTTATCCACATCTAATAGGAATGGCCGTAAATCTATTTCGCTGTTCTTAGCAGGTGCACTTTCTTTTCTAACCCTTCTGATAAGAGCTGATACTCTAACCATTAATTCTTTTATACTGAATGGTTTTACCATGTAGTCATCTGCTCCAGACATAAAACCTTCTATTTTATCTTCTTCCTGAGATTTTGCTGTAAGCATTATTATACCTACTTGATCGTATTTTGCTCTTATATATTTACAAACTTCAATACCACTCATATCTGGTAGCATAACGTCTAATAAGGCTATTGCTATTCCATCTTCAGAATCTATTTTTTCTATAGCTTCCCGACCTGTTCCAGCTTCTATTATGTCGTAACCTTCTCTCTTTAGATTTATGCTGACAAAGCTTCTTATTCCGATTTCATCTTCAAGAATTAAAATCTTTTCTTTCATCCTACTATTCCCCCTTCTATATATTTACTCATATGTGTTAGAAAAGCTTTCTTTTAGTTTTTTCTCTTCTACTCTATAATCTTTTAAAAGTTTTCTATTATTTATGATAATATCGTAACTATAATCTTCATTTTCTAATACTTGTACGATATCTTTTGAATTAGTTAAGCCTTTTTTATCATCTATAGTTCCTGTTTTAGGTTTTACTACTACAGTAAATGCTGTTTCCAACGTTCCTGTTTTTACATTAGTCGCTTTAAATTCTAATTGAATTTTTTCCCCTTCGTACTTTTGCTCAGTATAAAGTATATTTTGCATTTCTTTAGGTACAGTAAATCTAAAGTTGTACTGATAGTTGTAATAGCTCTGACCTATAATCTCCATATTATTTTCGTCTAAATTACCATTCCACTGATAATAAGTAATGTATGCATATGCTTTATCTATAAAAGAAGATCTATTTGCAGAAATAGATGGTATATCTATTATATTGTCTTTATTCATATCTCCTACTGGAACATAGTATGCTTTTTTCATATTCTCATCTTTGCAGCTAGCAACAATAACAAATTTATCATCTTTCACATACATAACCTCTGTTCCAACAGCACCATCTTTACCTATTGGTATATCTAAAATTATCCCCTTTTCATACTTAGATATATTTCCTATAGTTATATATGCCTCAGATATTCCATTTACATCATCTACTGTCTTTACGTCTTTTACAATAGCCCGCTCAGAAGTAAACTGTACTAGGCTTATTTTTAATACTCTATTATTAGAATTGTATCCTAGTACTATCATATCCATGTTGTTGTCGTCATTTATATAGCTTATTTTTATTTTTTTGCTATCTATATCTCCAACAGATACCGTTGTATTACCTGTATCGTATGGATTTAAAGCTAGTTTAGGTATTACATTTCCTTCACCGAATATCTCATCATCTAACTGATATTTTAAAGTTATTTTGTTATCTTTAAATCCGTATACTTTTAATCTAGATATATCATCTTGATCTTTATACTGCATTATTATTTCTTTGTTTCCATCTCCATCTAAATCGTAAAACCCTCCATACTCTATCTTATCTCCCTTTTCAAGTACAACTCCATCTTCTAAGAAAGAATAGCTTTTATTATCTTCTCTTAAAATTAAAAATCCTACTTTACTATCAGAGTTTATTTTTTCTTTTTTCTGGAATGCTACGATTTCATTTTTTCCATCCTCATCTAAATCAACGTAATTTATTTTTCCACTTTCTTTTAGATTTTCTGGAAATATTAAATTAACGTTCTGATAAAGAACTTTTGATATTCCAGAGTTTAAAAGTGCTTTTTCTTCATCGTAATTAGGTTTCGTCAATAATTTTTCTGGAGATTTTGTGCTTGTGCTACACCCTGTAGTCGTTATTAACAGAACAACTGCAAGCAAAATAAGCTTAATTAGTTTTTTCATCTAATCCCCCCTTATTTTTCGTCAGTTTTATCTTTTCTAGGTGGCTTTGGTCCTGGATACTGATATAGATATGTTTTTAGCATACCATTGTAAAGTTTTCTTTTCTTAGTAGCTTCCTGACCAAATTCATACTCAAATTCTTCAAAAGAAGTTATTAGATAATAAGACCAATTTTTTAGTCTTCTAAATGCATACCCTAATTCTTTATAAAGTAATTTTACAGATTCTTCACTTTCAAGTCTTTCACCATAAGGTGGATTTGTAACTATAAATCCATATTCCTCATTACTTTTGAATTCTGTAGCATCTGCAACTGCAAAGTCTATATAATCTGCAACACCCGCTATTTCAGCATTTTCTTTTGCTATTTCTATACTCTCTGGGTCTATATCGTATCCATAAATCTTGAAATCTAAATCTTCATTCATCTGGTCAAATGCTTCTCTTCTAGTATCCCACCAGATTTTTTTATCTATTGTTCTCCATTTTTCAGATATAAATTCTCTGTTAAGTCCTGGAGCCATATTTAATCCCATCATAGCAGCCTCTATAAGTATAGTTCCAGAACCACACATAGGGTCTACTAATGTTCTTCCTGGTCTCCAAGGAGTTAGATACATTATTCCTGCTGCTAGAGTTTCTCTTATTGGAGCCTTATTAGCCTTTTCTCTATACCCTCTTTTATGAAGAGCATCTCCAGTAGTATCTATTGATAAAGTTACTTTATTTTTGTGGATAAATACATATATAGGATATTTTTCTTTATCCTCTTTTAATCTTCCGCTTTCTAAGTAAGATTTCTTTAAGTTATCTACTATCGCTTTTTTTACTATTGACTGTACGTCAGTTGTACTGAATAGTTTAGATTTTATAGATGATGCTTTTGATACTGGGAACTGTGCTCCATAAGGTATATATTTTGACCAATTTATTCTTTTAGTATTTTCATAAAGCTCATCAAATGATCTAGCTTCAAATTCTGCAACTTTAAGATTTACTCTTTCCGCGCATCTAAGCCACATATTTGCCTTAGCTATACCATCTTCACCTGTTTTATAAGTTACTCTTCCGTCTTCAGTTTTTTCTATCTCAAATCCTAAATTTTTTATTTCTGTCGCTAGCATTTTTTCCATTCCAAAAAAGCATGGCGATATAAGTGTATATTTTTTCATAGTACCTCCAATTTTATCATTTAATATATATTATTATATCACTAATCAGATGATTTAATAAGAGTATATTACAACTGTGTTTGTTATATATTCTGCAATTTTTTTTAGTTATGTGATATTGTAGCATAGAATACGTTTTTTGCAAGAATTGTAATAATTTTTTTATTTCTCGTCAACAAATTTTATGATATCATTGAAGAATGACTATTAAATATTAAAAATATTATAGATTAAACTTGAAAAGGAGATATTGGCAATTAATGGAAAATATTAAATTAAACGAAAATATGGTCTATAGACTAACTTCTGCTGAAGATTCTTTGGTTCCAGTTATAGAATCAAAGTTAAAAAATAAAATAGTATGCGTTCCAAAGGAAATAGATAGGGCCAGCGGAATAGTTATTTTTGGAAAGAGAATAAAATCTCTTATTTTTTCTACTGATATATCAATAATAAAAAATAATAATGCAGACGCTGTGTTGGCAGTCTATCCTTTCACCCCACAACAATCTATAAATGAAGCGGTAATGGATGTATCTCCTTCTCCAGTATTTTGTGGTGTTGGCGGTGGAATAACTACAGGGAATAGATCTCTAGCAATAGCATTAGATGCAGAGCTACATGGTGCATTTGGAGTTGTTCTTAATTCTCCAGCTAAAAACGCTTTAATAAGTGAGATGAAAGACACTATAAGCATACCTATAGTTGTCACTATTTGCCACGATCAGGAAGACATAGAAGCTAGAATTGATGCAGGTGCAACTATTTTAAATGTATCTGCTGGAAAAGATACAGCCTCTCTTGTTAGAAAAATTAGAAAAGACCATCCTTTCATCCCAATAATAGCTACAGGTGGAAACTCTCCAGAATCAATTATAGAAACTATTGATGCTGGAGCAAATGCAATAACATACACTCCACCTTCTGCAGCTGAAATATTTGGGGAAATAATGGAAAAATATAGAACTGAAAATCTTTAAAGCAAAGATGTCGCATTTTTTCAGAAATAATATTTGCTCAAAGCTCAGCATGGTATCCTGCTTATTCTCCAGGCTTCGGCGTCCCACCCATTAAACTAACACATTTCAATGTTGTGGGACGCCTGTAGATTGTCGAATTAAGCTAGGATACCATACCAAGCTAGCAAGATATTAATCTCTCTGAAAAAATTGTGACATCTTTTTTAAATACTTTCAGAATAAGGAAAGCAAAAAAAACTAGAATTATGTAAATAATTACATTTTACGATGTTTTTAAATACAAAAAAAGCTATTATAAAAATTTAAGTAGAAAATCATCTTTTGCTTGAAAAGTGATTTTCTTTAAGTTTTTTAATAGCTTTTTATATTTAATTTCCAATTTTATTTTATGTTTAGTCTGAGACCCCTTGCTTTTCGTTGTGTATGTTCATTATTAGAGATATTACTATTGTTGAATACGCAACAAAGCTTCTGAAGTATTCTCCGATTGCAACATTGCTAAATAGTACTTTTCCTGCCATAGGAGAAACTATGAACATTGTATGGAAAAGAACTACTCCTAAAAATACGTTCTTTAAGCTAGCTTTGTTTAATGTAGCTCCACCTGCAAGTATTGACGCACAGGCGAATACATCTACATTTAAATGTCCTGTGTACACATTTATACTACCTATATTAAGTACGAACATTATCTGCCCTGCTGAAGCAAGCATTGTAGATACAACTATTGCATATCTTCTCATTTTGTCTACATCTATTCCAAGTGCATAGGCGTTGTTCATATTGTCGCCTATTACCTTTAATTTTGCACCAAACTGAGTTCCCATAAGGTATTTTGTTATTACAGTAGCTGCAACAATAAATAATATTGGTATATATGGATGTTCAACAATTACCTGTTTTAAAGGCATAAGATCTATCATAGTCTGTATACCTATACCTGTTGATAACATTATGTTAGGATTGTGAGGTTTTATTATTGTTCCGTATCCAGCTAAGAATATAAGCGTATATATACTTGTTCCCAGTAGACCTATTACCAAACTAGTTATCATTTCTCTACCTTTTGCTCTATTTAATATATATCCTATTATATTTCCACATACAAATGCAAGCACCTGAGCTAGTACAAATACCGCAACTATACCCATAGCACCTTCAATCTGTCTATCTACTATTATAATCGCTGCAAAATGAGTGCATAATGCTCCGATTACAACTGAAAAGTTTATCCCCATACCTGCCATTATGGGTATTAAAAGGGCAATTATCATAATAGTATTTCTTACAATTCTTCTATATAATTCATTAGCTAAGAAGTTTAATCCTACGTTAGAAATTAGGATCATGGATACACACATAACTACGAATATTATAGGAACTATATTTCTTTTAATAAATAATTTTATTTTTTCTTTTTCCATAATCCTTTTTCCCCTCCTTCGCATATGAATGCATAAAGTATAATTCCGTTACTTACTATCATTCTTAATGTTTCCGCAAGCTCTGGCATAAGTAATGCATTTGCTATTGGAATAGATAATAGATAAGTTGTCTGGAATAAGTATGTACCAACTACAGCGTGAATAACTTTAGTTTCTTTTCTCGAAGCTCCACCTATTAATATAGCGGAAACTGCTGGGAATGAGAAATTAAGTGGTACATCATATAACTGTACAAAACCGTAGCTCTGAGTGTACACACATATACCTATACCAGCTATTATTGTAGAAAGAATTATAGCTATTGTTCTATATTTATTTATGCTTACACCAGAAAGCTCTGCAAATTTTTCATTTTCTGCAATTACTTCCATTGTTTTACCTGCTCTAGTTTTGAAATATAACATTATTAAAAGAGTTATAAATCCAACAAACAGAAGTAGTCCCAATGGAATTACTATTTTCCCTATTTTTATACTTAGGAAATTATCTAATATTTTATTGTAGAAAAGTTCAAGAGATATTTTAGGTCTAAGCCCCTGTCCTCCTATTGGATAAAGCATCATTCTATTTTTGAACGGTGCAACTGTCCAGAATATATTCATTATGAATACAAAAGAGTATCCACAGAACATACCTATAACATCTTCTTTTCCTTTTAGTCTATTAAGTATTTTAGAATATAAGAATCCAAATAATGCTCCAACAACAACTGTTATTGCTAGTGCTAATGTGAATCCTGCTACTCCACCTATTTCAAATTCTATAGATATACACATCCCTATAAGTCCTGCAATTATACCTATTGCCATACCAAAGTTCATACCAACTCCACATTTTAGCATAGGTATTAAAGATAGAACTAATACAAAGTTCATTGCAAATTTTATAAGAGAGTCGTTGAATATCGAATAAAGAGATATATCTATTCTAGATATAAATGAAAGCATTATAAGAAGATAAACTGTTATTATTATCTGTGGTGCCTTCATCTTTGGAAGTTTTATATTTTTCAATTTATTCATGTTCTACCCTCCTTTTCCCTGAAATTGCAAGGCTGTATACCTCATCATCGTCTTCTGGAGATAGTATGTCGAATATTTTTCCTTCGTACATAACAATTACTCTATCGCAAATTCTTTTTAATTCATCTATCTCACTAGAAGCCATAACTATAGTAGTTCCCTTTTCTTTATTTAATCCTACTAAAGTATCTAATATTATTTCCTTAGAGAATATGTCTATTCCCCTAGTTGGCTCGCTTACAAATAGTACTTCTGGCTCAGTTATTACTGCTCTAGCTATACAGATTTTCTGCTGATTTCCTCCACTAAGCTCTCTTGCTTTCTGCTGAGGTGAGCTACATTTTATATTGTACTCTTTTATAGATTCATCTACAGTTTCCTTTATCCGCTTTTTATCTAATAATGATAATCCTTTTAGTTTAGGATATTTTAAGAATTTTCCCTTGCTGTAACAAGCTGTGTATATTATATTGTCTGTTACATCGCTTTCTAGTAAAAGTCCTCTTTCTTTTCTTTCATCTGGAACCATTACTATTCCACTCTCTATTGTCTTATCTGTTTTAGAAGTATTTAGTTTTTCGCCTTTGTATACTATATCTCCCTCTACTTTATGTATCCCCATAACAGCATACGAAATATCAGTATGTCCATGCCCAGCAAGACTTGTTATCCCCAAAATCTCACCTTTTTTTATTTCCATATTTATATCAGAAATAACTTTATTATTCTTTTCTATTATAGAAACATTTTTTAACTCTAATATATTTTCTTTTTTCTGATTATGATCTCTATGCTCATTAACAGCTTTAGATACTTTTTTACCAATCATATCTATAGCTATTTTTTCAACATCAAATTCGTCTTTTTGATAGTTAGCAACTACCTCTCCATCTCTAAAAACAGTTACCTCATCACAAAGTTCTGTTATCTCATCAAGTCTATGAGATATAAATATTATAGAAATTCCCTTTTCTTTAAGAGCTTTTATTATCTTCATAAATATATCTGTATCTTCTTTATTTAGAGATGCAGTTGGCTCATCCAAGAATAAAACCTTTAAATTTTTATTACTTATTTCTCTAGCAATTTCAATAAACTGCTTTACACTAACATTAAGGTTTTCAAGCGATGATTTTACATCTACTTTTATTCCCATTTCTCTCAAAACTGCTTCAGCATCTTGTTCGTTTTTCTTTTTATCTATATATAAAAAGTCCTTATTTGTCTTTTCATTAGATGAACCAACAAAATTATTGCTATTTATCTTTATATTTGAAGCTATATCCATACTATTAACAAGCGCAAATTCCTGATATACCTTCCCCATACCTAATTCTATCGCTTCTCTGGTAGTGTTTATTTTCATTTCCTCGCCATCAAATATTATCTTTCCTTCATATCCTCCAGTAAGGTGAATATTTCTATCCTGGAATAATACATTTAAAAAAGTACTTTTCCCCGATCCATTTGCTCCTACTATTCCATGAATTTCACCTTTTTTTAAGTGAAAATTAACATCTTTAAACGCATATATTCCAGAGAATTGTTTACTAAGATTAATTGTCTTTATCATAAATTCTCCTTTTATATTATAATTTAAAACCCCAGAAAAGATACTTCCTGGGGTTTTCTTTAACTAATCAATTTTTAATTAATATACTATCTGATCCATTACCATTAACTGGTAGTTGTCAGTATTGTCTTTAAGTTTTTCAAACTGAGTATCTATACCGAATTTGTCTTTAGCAAATTTCTGTAAGTATTCTGAGCTAGAAACATCTTCCTTAGTTAATCCGTTAGATACCATTTCCATAGCTAATTCAACAGCATATTCAGGTAGGAATACTGTCATTGGCATTGGCCATCCACCTAATCTACCTTTCATTCCCTGAGCATCTACTTTTTCAGATATCATCTGGTTCATTTTTTCGTAGTTCTGAGAATCTTCTTCAGCTATTTCTAAGTTTAGAACTGTTGGGTAAGCCTGAGTTGGCGTTGGGCAGCACTGTTCTGCTACACAGAATTTAAGTTCTAAAGCTTTAGCTATTATTACATCGTACATTGGGCAGTTAGATCCAAATATGTTAGTGTCTTTACCATATTTTTCTATCTGTCTTGGTATATCTTCATTTAAGAACTGCTGCATAGCTGCAACACCCTGACCAGTCTGTGGGTCTGGAGTCATAACTTCTACGAATTCCATTCCTTCTTTTTCACAAGTTTCTTTCATTTTATCTCTTCTAGTTGCTACAGATTCTTTTGAAAGATGTGTTGGGAATGAATAATGTATGAATGTTTTACATCCCATTTTTTTAGCTAGAGTAACTATAGTTTCCCCTCTTTTTGCCCAGTTAGCATCAAGGTTAACATCAACATACTGGCTCATCATATCTGGGTCATCCCATATTGGAGCTGTTATAGTTACTATGTCAGGTCTTTTTTCTTTAACCTGCTGTAATGCTGGAAGAAGTCCAGACTGTCCTGAAACTACTACTATAGCTTTCATCTGTTCGTCATCAGCTAAGCTTACTATCTGGCTTATAGCAGTTTCTATTTCAGTATTGAAGTTTTCTGGAAGAGTAACATGTTCTACCTGTCCTGGGTATTTTTCAACCATTGCTTCTGCTCCTCTGTATTCGTCTTCACTTACTGATAATGTAGGAGTTACTATACCTACTTTGAAGTCTTTGTTGTCAGATGCTTCTTCTCCACCACCGTTAGAGCATCCAACAGCACCGATTGCTAAGCATAAAGATAATGTTAGCGCTAATAATTTTTTTACCATTACTAAAATCCTCCTAAAAATATTTTATAAACTAAATTTGTTCATGTTTTTTTCATATTAAATTCTAACACAAGTTTTTAATGATTTATCATATAAAAAAGCTATGACAATATAGAAATATTCTATAATAAAGTTTAGTTACTATAGTTTTTTATTTTTAATATATTCTCCTAATATCTATATAGTATTTAAAATTATAACGATATTTTTTCTTTTATTATTATTTTGAATAATTATAATAAAAATAGCTGTTACAAAGTTTTGCAACAGCTATTTTAAAATTTATAAATTTTTAAAGTTTACTATATATTGTATTTCTGTTTTATTAAACCTTTCTGGTATGCTTTCAATAGCATTTTTAACTCATCAATTTCATTCTGCATTCTTTTACCTTCATCTGTATCTCTTACCATCTTTCTCTCAGCTTTGTGTTCAACGACAACTGTAGTAGATATTATGTCGTTTTCGTCGCAGATAGCTTCTTCCATAGAGCTAAATGGCTGGTGAGATACAAGTTGCATAGTTTTAGAGTTGTATATTAGTGTATATCCTGCTATACCAGTTTTATCTTGATATGCTTTTGAGAATCCACCGTCGATTACAAGTATTTTACCATTTGCCTTTATTGGACTTTCTCCACTTTTAGATTTTACAGGAACATGTCCATTTATTATATGAGAGTCGTTTATATCTAACTCAAATTCATCAAATAATTTTTTACAAATATCCTCGTCTTCTCTAAGTGTATAGTATGGGTTTTTGTTTTCTACATGAGTTTCTTTTTCTTCTATAAAATATCTTTCAAATGTAGTCATGTCGTCTTTTCCAAATAGTGATGAGCATTTTCCAGTCCACATATACCACATTATATCCTGTCCATACTGTTTATCCGGATCTGAATCTCTAGATATAAATCCTTCTCTCGCTATATTTTCCATCTGTATCATAAGCTCTCTACCACAATATGTTTTTCCTTTTAATTTCATAGACATAAAGCTTCCATCTTTATTAAGTGGAATACAAGCGTGTATAAGTAGATTTGAATTCGCTTTTAGGAATATGCTTCCCTTTGAGAATAAAAATTCAACATGTCTTTGAAGTTTATCACTTGTTCTAAATGATCTTGTAACTTTTTCAATTACATCTTTTTCCTCTGGAGTAAGTTTGTATGGATCTTTAGGATCTATAGTTGGGAAATTAGTATCTTTTAGTGCGTAATTTTTTCCCTTTATTCTTATAGTACCATTTTCATAGTTTATCATATTAAGAAGCAATCTGTGCTCCATTTCAAATTCAGGTCTTCTTCTAATTACTTCGCCCTCTAGTTTGAACTGTATTATACTTATTGCCTTGTGCATTTTAGCCATTAAAGTTTTTTCTGTAGTAGATACTTCTTCATCACCTATTTTAGGCATAAACTGTAGACATGGGTCATCTCCATATGTTTCTATTGCAAAAGTGGCAAGAGGAAGTAAGTTTATTCCATAAATATCTTCCACAACATCTAGATTAGCGTATCTAGCTGATATTCTAAGTGCATTTGCAACACAAGTTTTTTCTCCTGAAGCTGCACCCATCCATAAAATATCGTGATTTCCCCACTGTATATCTACACAGTGATGCTGCATAAGTTTGTCTACTATAATATCTGGTCTAGGTCCTCTATCAAATATATCACCTATTACATGAAGTCTATCTACAACAAGTTTCTGTATCAATTCTGAAATAGCTATTATAAAATCTTTAGCTCTATCTGTTTCTATTATAGTTTCAATTATACTTTTGTAGTATTTTTCTTTGTGCTCACTGTTCATGTGCTCGTGAAGTAGTTCTTCTATTATATATTTAAAATCATCAGGTAATAATTTTCTTACCTTAGATCTTGTATACTTACTAGATGCATATTTACATAATTTTATTAATCTATACATATTTATTCTATAGAAATCATCTATATTTTCTACTTTTTTCTCTAAGTACTCAAGCTTTTGCTCAGGATAATATACTAATGTAGCTAGTCTTTTCTTTTCATCCTCCATAAGCTCGCCGTCAAATAATTCGTCAATTTTTCTTTTAATTACACCAGAGCCATTTTTTAATACATGTACAAATGGTTCATATTCACCATGTATATCTGTTATAAAATGTTCTGTCCCCTTTGGAAGGTTTAATATTGCCTCTAAATTTATAATCTCTGTGCTGGCTTTTGATATATTGGGATAAAGCTTTGAAAGCAACTTTAGATAGTCCATTTTTTCATATAGCTCTCTATCAGATATATTGTCTATTTTTTTCATTTGTCCCCCTCCATTAAAAAACTTTATTATCTATTATAACACACTTTATTCCATAAAATAACTCTATTAGTGTATCTTTTTGTGTTTATTTTATATTTATTTTCTGATTTCCACAAAATAAGATATCCTATTTGCATTATTTGTAATTTTTTATATCATTTATAATTTTGCATAAAAAATAGAGCCTCTAAAAGCTCTATTTTTTATTTATCTATATTTCTATCTCTTCAAATTCATGATTTTTTATATCTCTATTAAAGAAATATTCTATTATATCTCTTCTTTTTACTATACCTATAAATACATCATCATCATCGACTACTGGAATAAAGTTCTGATCCATCAATTTAAGAACAAGCTCTTCTATATTTTTATTGATGTTTACAGTTATATTCTCTACCCTTCTGTCTATACTCATAACAGATATATCTTCCATTTCTTTAATATCAAATTTTCCATCCTGCTTTATCTTCCAAAGTAAATCTCCCTCTGTTATAGTGCCCTTATATTTTCCATCTTCACCTAATATAGGTACTGCAGAGTATTTATAATAATCCATTTTTTCCATTACTTGTCTTAATGAATCATCTTCTGATACATATGCTACATCAGTTTTTGGAGTTAAAAAGAACAATACGTTCATAATACCCTCTCCTTCCAATCATTTCCCAACTTAAACCTTTAATCTTATAAATTATAGTATGACTTTATTTTCTTAACTAAAATCGTTTTTTTCAGTCTATACAGTCATATATATTCTATCACATTATCTATAATTTTTGTATTAATTTATTGTCATTTAATTTTACTTATTAAAATATTCTAAAAAACATATAATTATAATTTTTTGCAATAAAAAAGGAAACTACAAAGTAGTTCCCTTTTCTAGAATATCGAACTCATCTATATGAATTTATTCATAATCCAAATTATTATTATAATTTAACTACATTAGCAGCCTGAGGTCCTTTTGCACCATCTACTACTTCAAATTCAACTTTCTGTCCTTCTTCTAATGATTTGTATCCTTCAGTCTGTATAGCTGAGAAATGTACGAATACATCATCTTCTCCTTCTACAGATATAAATCCAAATCCTTTTTCATTGTTAAACCATTTTACTACACCAGTTTTCATAATTAGTAAATCCTCCTAGAACTAAAACACTTAAGCTATTTAATTATATCCATTTAACAATATTATAAAATAAATTTCAAATATATATCAACTAAATAAGCTTATATCTAATATTAACATATAATGTACTTTTATGTCAAATATTATTTATTTTCTGATTTTTAATGTATTTAACTTTTTTTACTGTATCCATACATTTGCACTTGTCTTTAAATTTTAATTTCAAAGCTTTCTATAGTATGATAAAATTATTCTTGTTAAGTAAAAAATATTTTAGGAGGATAAAATGCAGAAAAAAATTGCAGCAATCAACGATCTTTCAGGTATAGGTAAATGTTCGCTTACTGTTGCTATACCTATAATTTCAGCTTTAGGAGTACAATGCTGCCCTCTTCCAACAGCAATCCTTTCATCTCAGACAGGATATCCACACTTTACATTTTTGGATTTTACTTCTGAAATGAAAAACTATACAGATACATGGAAAAAATTAAATCTTTCTTTTGATACAATTTACAGCGGATTTTTAGGATCTATTGAGCAAATAGACCTTGTAATAGAATTTATTTCTAAAAATCCGGATGCATTTATTGTTGTCGATCCTGTTATGGGAGATGAAGGACAGATATACTCTGTTTTCTCAGAAAAAATAATTCATGAGATAAAAGAACTTGTTAAACTTGCAGATTTAACTACACCTAATATAACAGAGGCATGTCTTCTTACTGGAAAATCTAATGAGTACGATACTCTTACAAGAGATGATATTGAAGATATCGCAAAACAAATATCTGAAATGGGTCCTTCAAAAGTTGTAATCACTGGAATTCATGAAGATAATAAAAAAACAATAACAAACTTCGTATACGATAGAGATACAAACAAAAAAACATTTATTTCAAAAGATTATTTAAAATCATCTTACAGTGGTACAGGTGATATTTTTGCATCTATAGTCAGCGGTATGATTACCGGTGGATTTGATTTTGAATTTGCCGTAAATACAGCTGTAGATTTTGTTACTAATGCAATCGAATATACTTCTAATTTTGATATAAGCAGAAATGATGGAGTTATGTTTGAATACTATTTACAGGATTTAACAAAACTAGGATCAAAAGTTTTTGAAAGAGATAAAACATTAAGATAATATTTTTGAGGTTAGGAGTGATAACTTGTCTATTCTTTCAGGTAAAACAATACTTATTCTTACTGCTGGCTTTGGTGCTGGACATGTAAGTGCTGCTAATGCTATAAAAGATGCTATTTTAAGAGATGAAGAAAATGTAAATATAGTTATAAGAAACTTCATAGATGCAAGTGTTCCGAAGCTAAATAAACCTATGGTAAAATTTTATGAAAATAACACAAAGTATACACCAGAACTTTATAATTGCTATTATTATTTAAAGAAGTCCTTTTCTTCAAAATACGATATAGCTCATAAAGTTTATACACCAAAGTTATCTAAGTTTATAGAGGATTTAAATCCAGACCTTATAATATCTACATTTCCTCTTGCCGCAGCATGTGTAAACAACTTTAGAAATTCTGATGATGGATACTTTATACCTGCTGCCACAGTAATTACAGATGTTGTGGATAGTATGGAGTGGATTTTTGAGAATACAGAGCTTTACTTTGTTCCATCAATAGAAATAAAAAATAGATTTATGCAGAGAGGCATTTCTCCAGATAAGGTTGAAGTTGTAGGTGTTCCTATAAGCAGTAAGTTTAGAGTTGAAAATAAAGAACATTTCCCAGGAAAATATAGAATAATAATACTTGGTGGTGGACGTGGATTATTTGATATATCTGAAGATTTTATGAGATGGATTGATGAATTTATTTCAACTGAGGAAGGAAAATCATTAGAAGTCACTATAGTCACTGGTACAAATAAAAAGCTTTATGGCAATCTAACCGAAAAAGAACCTCTACAAAATATAAAGGTTTTAGGTTATGTAAATAATATGGATGAACTTTTAAAAAGCCACGATTTAATGATGACAAAACCTGGTGGAGCAACTCTTTTTGAAGCTATATACACAAAGACTCCTCTTATGGTAAAAATACCAAGATTAGGTCAGGAAATAGAAAATGGTAAGTTTATTATAGATAAGGGAATCGGGCTTATGTACAGCGATGAAAAAGATTTAAGAGAGATGTTAAAAAATATAGCCTCTGGTAAATCTAATTCTATACTATCATTTATGAATCACAATATAGAACAATTTAGACAGACGATATATCCTGAAAATATAGCCCTTTATTTAGAAAAACTATTAGAAAAATACAAAGGTAATAAATAGACAAAAGAGACTGTTTCATGCAGTCTTTTTTTGTGTAAAAAAGGTTGTTACAAATTTGCAACAACCCTTTTAAATATTAATATATATTCTTTTTATATTTTAGATATAGCTGTTCTATATCGTTCATTTTCTTTTTCATTTCTAACTGAAGTCTTGATGCTTCTGCATATTCTTTATTATCTACAGCATTTCTAACTCTAGTAAATAAAGATTCTTTTGTAAGAGTATCCTTCATTAAATCATATTTCATATCAGATATTGATTTCCATATAACTTCATCTATTGCATCCATATTTTCTGGTGTATGAAGTTTTTTAAGAGCTCTTATTCTAGTTATATTCTGCTCTATTAATCTTGTTTTTAATTTTTTCTGCCATTTATCTATAGCACCAACTTTGAATGACTGTATTACTGCATCTGTAAATACTCCACCCTGTTTTAAGCATTTTAGTTTGTATGAGAATTTTTCTATATTTTTCATATTTTCAAATACTGTAGCAGGAGGATTTCCGAATCTTTTTCTTCTTTCTTCTTCACTGTAGTATTCAAATATATCGTGCTCATCTCTGTATGCTCTATCTTTTTCTAGGTAGAATCCTTCTTCACCTGGCTGTTTAGATAATTCTTTTTCTAATTCTTTTGGACCAAATCCACTTTCTGCCGCAGCTCTTATACCTTCTATCATCGCCTGATACCCTGCTGCTATAACAAGATATTTATTTGATAATGGGTTTGGAGATCTAAGCTCAAATCTTAATGTTTTAGGGTTTCTCATATCTCTTATTAAACCTACTAAAACTGATCTATTTCTTGAAGGCTGTTCATAAGTATGTCCTAAAGAAGTTACTATACATATAGGAGCTTCAAATCCAGGCACTAGTCTGTTGAATCCATCTATTGATGATGTTACAAATGGATTTATAACTTCATAATTATAAAGCATACCCATAAGTGCTCCGTATCCTGCTATACTTAAATAATCATTTTTCATATCTACTGGCGCAAATACATTTTTTCTACTTCCATCTTTTAATAATACACTAACACCAAAATGAGTATGTCCACCATTTCCTGCAACACCGTCTATTGGTTTAGCTTTAAATGTAACTTCTAGCCCATGAGCGGTAAATACATCTTCTACAACATCTCTAACTAGTAGCTCGTTATCAGCTGCCTGTAGTGGTGTAGAGAATTTCCATGATATTTCTAGCTGTTCCATAGCGTGATTAGTCTTACCTTCTATACTTATAGAACTTGGTATCCCACCAACTTCTTTATGAGCCATTTCTGGGTCTATTCCCATTTTTCCAAGTATTATTAGCGATTCTTCTAGACAAGTTCTTATAACGCCGTGAGTTCTTTTCCAGTACTGTTCTTTTAAACTCTGAGATACATATAGTTTTTCAAGGTCTGCTTTATCTTCAGGTGTATTTACCCAGAATTCAAGCTCTGTTGCTGCAGTAAGACCAACTTCCTCTATATCATCAGCTGAATCTATTCCTAAGTTTTCTAGAACTTTTGGATAAGTTCTGAATATATCCATTAAAGATTCTTTAAAATATTTGTCTGCTTTCTGAAGTATCCCCCTTGAGCAAACTTTTTTGTTATCATGTATTAAGAATGCAGGTATTTTTAATGTACCTACAGGTAATCCAGTTTCATCATCTATAAATTCCATATTATAGTCTACATACCATCTACAATCTCTGTCTGGCATAAGATCGACTTTTGCATTATTTAAAGTAGCTATATTGTAAAGCTCAACACTTGAACCATCAGTCTGTACTGCTGAAGCTAAGAAATCATCTATATCATCAAGTAAAAATTTAACTGGTATTTTTTCATCAGTCGCATTTCCACCTAGGTCAACCCCCATTAACGATACAAATTTTATATTAGGATTTTCCTCAAGTATTCTTTTGATATCTTCTTTTGTATGCTCGTCTTTTTCTATTGTATATAGTAGTTCTTTTTCCATAGTATGCCCTCTTTTCTTTAAAGTGTTTTTTATGGTTTTCTGTACTTTTTTTATCTTGATAAAAAAAATATTCGTGTTTTTTATTTTCTTATTATATACCATATAAAGATTCTCTGCAAATATTTTTTGACAATTCAACGTTTTCACACAATATTTTTTTCGATAAATATAGTCTATTTTTTTATTTCCAATACAAATATTTTATTGATTTACTGATTTCGTTTTTTGTATTATACTATTTATATTAATTTCATTATTTTATGGAGGTTATGATGGAATATATAGTATTTGACCTAGAGTTTAATCAGGGCTTTAATAAAAAGACTAATAAGACTTTTTCTGATAATGCATGCCCCTTCGAAATTATTCAGCTAGGTGCTGTCAAATTAGATAGTAATTTTAATATAATTGCAGCCTTTGATACTTTTATAAAGCCTTGTCTTTATACATCTATGCATCCTTATGTGGCTAAAATTACGGGAATAAGTATGGAGGATTTAGAAAATGCTCCTACATTTAAAGAGGCCTTTAAAAAATTTACGGAATTTGTATCAAGTGACGATCCAATATTTTGCGTATGGGGAAAAAGTGATTTAAGAGAGCTTTATAGAAATATAAAATACCACAATCTTCCAGATTTATCTCTTCCAAAATCATACATAGATGTGCAGTACTATGCATCTGATTTTATAAATCACACAACTGCTCAGTCTATAGGCCTTGAAAATGCTGTAATTGCCCTTAATCTTGAGGATACTGTCGCATACCACAACGCTTTAAATGATGCTTATTATACTGCTAAGGTTTTTGAATCTATAAATCCTAAAGCTATCAAACCTAATATATACATATATACAAATTTGTCAGATAGCTCATCTTTTGGCTTAGATCCACTAGATGAGGATATTTTTCTAAAAGAATGTGATGATTTTTCCAAAGTATTAAATAGAAATCTATCTAAAGATGAGAAGAAAATTCTTAGTATGGTGCAATTTATAAAAAACAATATAAGCGATGAAGAGATATTGAGAAGACGTAATTTAAAGAGAAGATTAAAAAGACACAAAAAAAGAGACAGGTAGTCAAGACCTATCTCTTTTTTATTTTATTTCGTTTTATTGTTCGTTATATGACGTACATTTATTCTATAACTAATTCTACTGGACAATGATCAGATCCTAGTACTTCATTGTGTATTTTTGCACTTACTAATCTATCTTTCATGCTTTCTGATGTACAGAAGTAGTCAATACGCCATCCTGCATTGTTCTTTCTTGCATTAAATCTGTAAGACCACCAAGAATACATTCCTTCAGCATCTGGATAGAAATATCTAAACGTATCTATAAATCCACTTTCTAAGAACTCAGTAAATTTATTTCTTTCTTCATCTGTAAATCCAGCATTTTTTCTATTAGTCTTTGGATTTTTTAAGTCTATTTCTTTGTGTGCTACGTTTAAATCACCACACATAACTACTGGCTTTTTAGAATCTAGATTTTTTAGATATGCTCTAAAGTCATCTTCCCATCTCATTCTATACTCTAATCTTTTTAACTCGGTCTGAGAATTAGGAGTATACACTGTTACAAAATAGAAGTCTTCAAACTCTAATGTTATTACTCTACCTTCGTGGTCGTGTTCATCTATTCCTATTCCATATGCTACTGATAGAGGTTTTTTCTTAGTAAATATAGCCGTACCAGAATATCCTTTTTTATCTGCATAGTTCCAATAAGACTCATATCCTTCAGGATTTAAATCTATCTGCCCTTCCTGCAGCTTAGTTTCCTGTAAGCAGAATATATCTGCATCTACTTCATTAAAAAAGTCCATAAATCCTTTTGTTACACAGGCTCTAAGACCATTTACATTCCATGATATAAATTTCATTACTTCTCTCCAATCAATTTTATTCTTCTTCGATCCTCATTTGTTTTGCTATATCTTCTGGTGGATAAGAGCTTACATACATACCTGTGCTCAATTCAAAGCCACCATAATTAAATTTTCTAGGGAATATGTGTATATGTAAGTTAAAATATTCCTTAGTTTCTATTCCATTAGGATGTGAGTGTACCCATATATTAAAAGGCATTATACCAAACATTTTTTTATAATTGGCAAAAATACCCTTAAAAGCATATGATAATTCATCTATATCTAAAGAATCCAAGTCCTCAAATTTCACACCTTTATTAAAAATTATTCTAACTTCACTTGGGTTCTTACTAGCAGAAGGTATTATAGCTATAAATCTTGTTCCAGAATAAACAAGTCTTTCTTTATATTCTTTTTCTTCTTTTATAATATCTTCGTATAGATTCGTATTTTCCCATCCATAATAATCATGTGCTACTAACAATTCCTTATGTATTTCTGTGGGTATAATTGATAAAGCTGTTATCTGGGCATGAGGATGCATTAAGGATGCACCAGATTTTCTCAAAAAGTTTTTAAATAAATTTACATATTCTATACCTTTTTGATTCATTAAATATTTATACCTACTTACATATAATTTAAACATTGTTTTGAATTCTTCTTCAGACATATTGAAAAAGTTGGCATTGTGTCTATAACTTTCTATTATTACCTCGTGAACTCCAAACAC
>SAMEA3387476__coassemble_1267_pt1 | contig 29029 bp, 19 predicted proteins | sample SAMEA3387476__metabat2_low_PE_029 | metagenome-assembled genome bin SAMEA3387476 (sample SAMEA3387476) | Felis catus | biome: Faeces | place: United Kingdom | collected 2012
ACTTGGGGCGAAGGCCCCTGGGAGAGTAGGACGTAGCCACGTAATCTTTTTTTATTTTTTTGTAATTTGTAATAAGAAAAATAAATTTAACTTTTAAAATGCAGCATTCATTAACAATTTGTTAAAGAATGTTGCATTTTTGTTTTTTGATAATGAACCAGGTTGTGCTGTGAGAGAAGCCTTAGAAAATGGAATTTTATCTGAAGAAAGATGGAATGCATATAAAAAATTAAAAACTGAAAACTCTTTTAATGATGATAAAAATAGCTATCTAATAGCTAAGAATAAAAAACAAAAAGAAATTTCTAAATTGATAAAGAAAATGGCAATAAGAAGATAAAGGGTAAATATTATAAAGAAGATCGCCGATTGTTTTAGGTGGTCTTTTTTATTGAACAAAGAATTTGATAGGAACTAATTAATCGTGATGAAAATATGAAAATTGGTACATAACAATGGTAAATATTGCATAAAATGGGTATAAGTAAATAGACTATAAATTAATAATATAAAGAATATAATAGATAAAAATATTAACTAAAAAGCATAATAAAAAATTTATAATCAAAAGAGGGGGAATTTGTATGAATTTTAATTTAGATATGAGTATACCGATGTTGACGGTATTTTTACAGGGTGTACTAAGTTTTACATCTCCTTGTATACTACCACTAATTCCACTGTATTTAGGATATTTATCAGGTGGAATTAATCAAGAAGATGGAAGCTACAACAAGAGAAAACTATTTATAAACACAATATTCTTCACATTGGGGATAAGTTTATCGTTCTTCATAATGGGGCTAGGAGTATCGGCTTTGAAAGAATTCTTTGCTTCATACGGAGATATAATATCAAAAATTGGTGGAGTAATAATGATATTATTTGGACTTTACCAATTAGGAATCTTTAAAAGATCTACTCTACTAGAAAGTGAGCACAAACTTCCTTTTAAAATGGACAAAATAGCATTATCACCGATAACAGCGATAATATTTGGATTTACATTTAGCTTTGCATGGACACCATGTATAGGGCCTGTACTAACAAGTGTACTGATAATGGCTGGAAGTGCTGAAACACGGATGAAAGGATTTATGCTAATAGGTGTTTACAGTGCAGGATTTATAATACCATTCATATTACTTGGATTATTCACAACTCAGTTGATGAATTTAATAAAGAAATACAAAAATATAGTGAAATATACTGTTAAAATAGGAGCCTTTCTTATGATAGTAATGGGGTTATTTGTTTTTAGTGGAAAATTATCATATATGCAAAATAATACAAATAATTCTAGTAGCTCTACAGAATACTCTACAGGAAAAGATGCAACTAATTCAAACAGTGAAGAAAATGACAAGTCAAATGGTACTGCATCGTCAAATAAACCAGAAGAAAACAAAACACCTGCTATAGACTTTGAATTAAAGGATCAATACGGAAAAACACAAAAACTATCAGATTATAAAGGAAAAGTTGTATTTTTAAACTTCTGGGCAACGTGGTGTCCTCCTTGTAAAATGGAAATGCCTGACATACAAAAAATTTATGAAAAATACGAAAAACAGGGAGAAAAATCAGAGGTAGTGGTGCTATCTGTTGCTGCTCCAAACACTCAGGATGAAAAAGACATCGACGGAATAAAATCGTTCTTAGAAGAAAATGGATACACATATCCTGTATTAATGGATGATGGAGGTTACACATTTGGTGCGTATAGAATATCATCGCTTCCAACTACATTTATGATAGACAAAGAAGGAAACGTATTTGGATATGTTCAAGGTGGACTTACTCAAGAAGCTATGGAGAGCATAATAGAGCAGACTATTACAGGAAAAAGAAAACAATAACAAAATAATAAAAAATTAATAGTAAAAATAAATTACGAATAAAACTAGAGCTAATGGGGAATAATCCTATTAGCTCTAATTTTAACGAACATATATTCGTGAAATTCTATGAAATAAATTTTATTTATGTTATACTAGTTTTGACAAAGACGGAAATATCTGAAAAGGACAGGTGTTTAGATTATGGATAAATTTAAAATACATTCAAAATTCAAGCCAACAGGTGACCAGCCTGAAGCTATAAAGACGATATCAGATGCCATAAAAAGAAACGAAAAATTCTCGACACTACTTGGAGTAACTGGTTCGGGAAAAACATTCACTATGGCAAATATCATAGAAAATGTAAACAAACCAACACTTATACTGGCTCACAACAAAACACTTGCTGCCCAGCTTTATGGAGAATTTAAAGAATTCTTCCCAGAAAATGCGGTAGAATATTTCGTATCATACTACGACTACTACCAGCCAGAAGCCTATGTAGCGAGCAGTGACACATATATAGAAAAAGATGCAAGTATAAACGACGAAATAGACAAACTTAGACACTCTGCAACTGCTGCACTTTTAGAAAGAAGAGATGTAATAATAATCTCATCTGTATCTTGCATATACGGTTTAGGGGATCCAAAAGACTACAAAGAAATGATGCTTTCACTTAGACCAGGAGATGAAAAAGACAGAGATGATGTAATAAAAAGACTAATAGAAATACAGTACGAAAGAAATGACATAAACTTCACTCGAGGAACATTCAGAGTTAGAGGGGATGTACTAGAAATATTCCCAGCAGGAGATGATGAAAAAGCGATAAGAGTAGAATTCTTTGGAGATGAAATAGATAGAATAACAGAAATAGACTACATAACTGGTAAAATAGTTGGGACAAGAAGCCATGTTGCAATATTCCCGGCATCTCACTATGTAACAACTCCAGAAAGAATTGAAGAAGCTATAAAAAGAATAGAGGCGGAATTAGAAGAAAGAATTCAATATTTTAAAGAAAGAGATATGTTGCTTGAAGCACAGAGAATTGAGCAAAGAACAAACTACGACATAGAAATGCTAAAAGAAATAGGGTTCTGTCAGGGAATAGAAAACTACTCAAGACACTTAACAGGAAGAGCAGAAGGAGAAAAACCGTACACACTTATGGACTTCTTCCCAGATGATTTCCTAATGATAGTAGATGAGTCGCATGTTACAATTCCTCAGGTAAGGGGTATGTATGCAGGAGACCGCTCAAGAAAAGGATCACTAATAGACAATGGATTTAGACTTCCATCAGCATACGACAACAGACCTTTAAACTTTGAAGAATTTGAAGAAAACATAAACCAGATAGTATTTACAACAGCTACACCAGGACCTTACGAAATTAAGCACAGTACAACATTTGCTGAACAGATAATAAGACCTACAGGACTACTAGACCCTGAAATAGACGTAAGACCTATCGAAAACCAGATAGATAACCTAGTACATGAAATCCATTCTGTAATCGAAAAAGGAGAAAGAGTACTAGTAACTACACTAACTAAAAAAATGAGTGAGGACTTAACAGACTACCTAAAAGAAATTGGAATAAAGGTAAAATACCTACACTCAGACATAGCAACACTTGAAAGAACAGAAATCATAAGGGATTTAAGAATGGGTAAATTCGATGTACTTATAGGAATTAACCTACTGAGAGAAGGGTTGGATATCCCTGAGGTATCTCTAATAGCAATATTAGATGCAGATAAAGAAGGATTTTTACGTTCTGAAACTTCTCTAATACAGACAATAGGTCGTGCTGCCAGAAATGAACATGGACGAGTAATAATGTATGCGGACAAGATAACAGACTCTATGAGAAATGCAATAGATGAAACTAAAAGAAGAAGAGAAATTCAGGATGTGTACAACAAAGAACATGGAATTATTCCGAAGACAGTTAAAAAAGATATACGAGCTGCTATCGAAGCTACTCAGGCTGCTGAAGAAGAGGTCGTATATGGAATTAAAGAAACTGACGACATCGACGAACTAAAAGCAAATGTTGCTAAGCTAACAGAAGAAATGATGGAAGCTGCTAAAAATCTTCAGTTTGAAAGAGCTGCGGAATTAAGAGATAAACTAAAAGAATTAGAAGAAAAAATTGCTAAAAAAGAAAAATAGATAAAATCTAAGCAGATAAATTCAAAAAATAAAAGCGAAAGAAAGGAGTAGCTATGCAAGAGAGAAATATTGTAATAAGAGGAGCAAGGGAAAACAACTTAAAAGGTGTAGATTTGACGCTTCCTAGAAATAAATTCATAGTATTTACAGGACTTTCTGGATCTGGAAAATCATCTCTAGCATTCGACACAATTTATGCAGAAGGGCAGAGAAGATATGTAGAAAGTCTTTCATCATATGCAAGACAGTTCTTAGGACAGATGGAAAAACCTAACGTTGAGTACATAGAAGGACTATCTCCAGCGATATCAATAGACCAGAAAACAACATCAAAAAACCCTCGTTCAACTGTGGGAACTGTAACAGAAATATACGACTACCTAAGACTATTATTCGCAAATGCAGGTGAGGCTCACTGTGCAGTTTGTGGAAAGAAAATAAGCCGGATGACAGTTCAGGAAATAACAGATAAAATATTAGAATTTCCAGAAAGAACAAAAATCCAGATACTATCACCTATAGTTAGAGGAAAAAAAGGAACTCACAAAAAACTAATAGACAACATAAGAAAAGAAGGATTTGTCAGAATAAGAGTAGATGGAGAAAACTACGATATAAACGACGAAATAGAAATCGAAAAAAATAAAAAGCACGATATAGAAGTTGTAGTAGATAGAATAATAGTTAAACCAGGTTTAGAAAGCAGACTTGGAGACTCTCTTGAAACTGCACTAAAACTATCTGATGGACTAGTAATTGCTCAGGTAATAGACGGAGAAGAAGTAATGTTCTCTACAAAATTTGCCTGCCCAGACCATGGAATAGGAATAGAAGAATTATCACCTAGAATGTTCTCATTCAATGCTCCATTTGGTGCATGTGAAGCTTGTAAAGGTCTTGGAGAAAGTAAAGAAGTTGACCCAGACTTAGTAGTTCCAAACAAGGACTTAACTATAAAACAAGGTGCTATTGCAGCTTGGGGAGCAGCTGCTACAAATGACGAAACATACTACAGCATGATGATGAAAAGTCTAGCTGACAAATACGGTGTAGATATAGATGTTCCATTCAAAGAACTACCTGAAGATTTTGTACAAGAGCTACTATATGGAAATGGAGTAGACAGCACAATAGTTGAATTTGAATTCGACTCAAAATTTAGTGGAAGAAAAAAATACAGAGCACATTTTGAAGGTGTTGTAACAAATATATCAAGAAGATACCAAGAAACAAAATCAGAGTACATGAGAGATAAACTAGAAGAGTTTATGGCGGAAAGTCCTTGCCCTATATGTAAAGGAAGAAGACTTAAAAATGAGGTTCTATCTGTACTTGTTGGTGGAAAAAACATAATAGAAGTAACAGACTTATCTATAAATGAATTAATAGAATTTATAGATGGATTAAACGACACATTCTCAGAAAAACAGAAAATGATAGCAGCTGAGATAATAAAAGAAATAAAAGCTAGAGCATCATTCCTTAGAGATGTAGGACTTGACTATCTAAACCTATCGAGAAAAGCTGGAACACTTTCTGGTGGAGAAGCTCAGCGTATAAGACTTGCAACTCAGATAGGTTCTGCACTTGTAGGAGTACTTTATGTACTAGACGAGCCTAGTATAGGACTTCATCAGAGAGATAACGACAAGCTAATTGGAACTCTAAGAAACCTAACAGACTTAGGAAACACACTTATAGTTGTTGAACACGATGAAGACACAATGAGAGCTGCGGACTACATAGTAGATATTGGCCCTGGAGCTGGAATTCATGGTGGAGAAATAGTAGCAGAGGGAACTGCAGAAGAGATAATAAACAATCCAAACTCTATCACAGGAAAATATCTAAGTGGAGAAAAACAGATATCAATTCCAGAAACTTTAAGAGAAGGAAATGGAAACTTCATCGAAATTAAAAAAGCATCTGAAAACAACTTAAAAAATATTAACGTAAAATTACCACTTGGTAAATTTGTATGTGTAACTGGAGTATCTGGATCAGGAAAAAGTACACTAGTAAACGAAATACTTTACAAAGGTATTGCAAGTAAAGTAAATAGAGCTAGAATAAGACCAGGTAAACACAAAGAAATAACTGGAATTGAAAACATAGACAAAATAATAAACATAGACCAGAGCCCAATAGGAAGAACACCTCGTTCAAATCCAGCGACTTACACAGGAGTATTTGACCATATAAGAGATTTATTTGCATCTACTAATGAAGCAAAAGCTAGAGGATACCAGAAAGGTAGATTTAGTTTCAATGTAAAAGGTGGAAGATGTGAAGCGTGTAAGGGAGATGGAATTATCAAAATAGAAATGCACTTCCTTCCAGATGTATATGTTCCTTGTGAAGTATGTAAAGGGGAAAGATACAACAGAGAAACTCTACAGGTAAAATACAAAGATAAAACAATATCTGATGTACTTGATATGAACGTAGAAGAAGCACTAGAATTCTTTGAAAACATACCAAATATAAGAAGAAAACTAGAAACTCTAATGGATGTAGGTCTATCATACATTAAACTAGGACAGCCATCTACACAGCTTTCTGGTGGGGAGGCTCAGAGAATAAAACTAGCAGCCGAACTTAGCAAACGTCCAACAGGAAAAACACTGTACATATTAGACGAGCCGACAACTGGACTTCACATGGCAGATGTCGATAAACTAATCGACGTACTTCAAAGACTTGCGGACACAGGAAATACAATAGTTGTAATAGAGCACAATCTTGATGTAATAAAAACTTGTGACCATATAATCGACTTAGGTCCAGAAGGTGGAGATGGTGGAGGAACAATAGTTGCCACAGGAACACCAGAAGAAGTATCTAAAGTAGAAGAAAGCTACACAGGACAATTCTTAAAAAGATACTTTAAATAATTGAGAGAGAATTAGTAATGAAAATAATTTGTTTTTAAAGTATAATTAAATAAAGAAATTAAACAGCCTGAAAAATATTTTTTCAGGCTTTTTTTGAAGGTGGTGGTTTTTCTATGAATAAGCACACAAAAGTATATTTAAACAGAAATGAATTTGGGACAGTTTCGGGTATAAAATTTATCGAGCTACATTATGCAGACCTTACAGAATTTTACTACCCAATAGACCTATTAGTCCTTGCATCATATAAATACCATGAAGGATCTACGCAGAAGGCATTTGAAAAAAGCTTCATGGAAAAATACGGAATATCTATGAAAGAAATACAAGAAGATGCTGCCTTAGATTTAAATAAGTCACTTGGAGTTTGGATGTCTAAGGAATTTGACGTTGAAAAGGTAGGTTTTAAAAGAATTGCCTGTATAGAATTAGATGATAGAACAATAACTGCAGAATGTTTTTCTGAAAGAATAAGAAATCTATTTGCAGTGATAAATCTTGCAGATGGTATTGGTATAAATATAGAGAATATAGCGATGCCGGTTATGGGTTCTTGTTTAAAAAATCTACCAGACGATGAAATTCTCAGCATACTTGTAGAGCAGAGTAGATTTGCTATGGAAAAGACATATAACCTAGACGGGATATACATAGTTGATAACGATAGAGAAAGGGTTATGAAATTTGACCGGAAGATGAACGAAATCCTAAATAGAACTGATGTAGATCAAGAAAATGTGTTTAGCGATGAGCAATGCGACGAAATTCTTTGCGATATGTGGTCTAAGATGAAATACTACAGAGAGCAGGTTACTTCTGGAAAATTCAAGAAAAGAGATAGAAGTGATGTTCTAATTGAGTTTGAAGCAAGAATTGAGAGCAGAGAGCTAAGACAGTTTGAGTTCTGCGTATTGGCGAGAAAAATGCTTGAGTTTATCATATACGATATAGGTGGAGAAAAAGCTGGAAACAGAAACCTATTCCAAAGAATTGAGTATATGAGAAAGGCTGAGCTTGCATCGCCAAGAATTACTGCATATATGCATATAATTAGGGCATTTGGAAATGCTGAGGTTCACACAGATGAAGAAGTAGAGTATTCAATAGAAGAAAACTACCTAGATAGACAGATACTTGTAGAGTGTCTATCTAGAGTGGTTGATTATTGGATTGCTTATAAATATAGAAGCAACAAGAAAATTAAATAGGAGGATATAATTTGTTTGACATACAGGAACATTTAAAACAACTTCCAGAACAACCTGGAGTTTATATAATGAAAGACGCTTTTGGAAATGTAATATACGTTGGAAAAGCTGTTGTGCTTAAAAACAGAGTTAGACAGTATTTCCAATCGTCTAAAAATCATTCATCAAAAGTAAAATCAATGGTAAAAAATATCAGAAGTTTTGAATATATAATAACCGACTCAGAAACAGAAGCACTGATACTAGAGTGTAACTTGATAAAGAGATATAAGCCAAAGTACAACGTACTTCTTAGAGATGATAAAACATATCCGTATATAAAAGTTACTACTAATGAAGATTTTCCTAGAGTAATAAAAGTTAGAAAAGTGGCTAAGGATAAGGCGAAATACTTTGGACCGTACACAAATATAACTGCTGTAAACGACACACTTGAGGTAATCAGGGATACATATCCTATAAGAACGTGTAAAATAGATATAGACAGAGCTATAAAAAATAAGATGCGACCATGTTTAAACTATCATATCAAGAAATGTATGGGGCCTTGTACCGGTAAAGTTTCAAAGGAAGAGTACAGACAGATGATAGATGAGGTTATTATGTGTCTTTCTGGAAAGGAAGAGAAATTAGTTGAAATTCTAACAGAGAAGATGCAAAAATGTGCAGCCGATTTTAGATTTGAAGAAGCTGCAGTTTATAGAGATAAGATAAAAAGTCTAGAGGAAATGGTTCAAAAGCAGAAGATAGACACAAATACGCTAGACCTAAATCAAGATATTATCGCTATGGCGAGGGCAAACAATGAAGCCTGTGTTCAGATTTTCTTTGTAAGAAATGGGAAAATTGTAGGAAGAGAGCACTTCATATTAGAAGGAGTTATGGATAGCAGCAGAGAATCAATACTTGGATCATTTGCTAAACAGTTCTATATGGAGCAAGAGTATATTCCAAAAGAGATAATTATCGAGGATGAAATAGAAGACCAGGGAATATTAGAGGACATACTTACTGCGAAGAAAGGGCAGAAAGTTGTTATAAGAGTCCCTCAAAAAGGCGAAAAAAAGAGCTTAGTTGAAATGGTTAGAAAAAATGCACTTGAGTACTTAGAAAAATTCTCGGATATGAATAAGAGAAAGTACGAAAAAAGCATAGGTGCACTTGAGGAATTAAAAAATTTACTAGAATTAGAAGAATTACCTATAAGAATAGAGTCTTTTGATATTTCTAATATACAGGGTGTAGACTCAATTGGATCTATGGTAGTTTACACAAATGGTAAAAAAGATAAGAAAGAGTACAGAAGATATAAAATTAAAACTGTAATTGGCCCAAATGACTACGATTCTATGGCTGAAATTCTAGAAAGAAGGATAAAACATGGAAATCTACCAGACTTAATTTTACTAGATGGTGGTAAGGGTCAGGTTGGCGCTGTCAGAAAAGTATTTGACAGATATGGGATTGATATACCTCTTTGGGGAATGTATAAAGATGATAAACATAGAACCAAAGGGCTGATAAATGAAACTAGAGAAATTGAATTATCAAAGACTAGCAATCTGTACAGATTTGTAGCTGGAATTCAGGAAGAGGTTCATAATTATGCAATAACATACCACAGAAGTCTTAGGGATAAAAAGCTTACAAAATCAGAGTTAGACAATATTCCGGGAGTTGGAGAGAAAAGGAAAAAAGCTCTACTTGCAAAATTCAAGACTTTAGAAGGTATAAAAAATGCGACATTAGAAGAACTTGAGGACACAGATACGATGAACTCGACAGTTGCAGAAAAAGTCTATGATTTCTTTAGAGAAAAAGAGCAAGGATTATAAAAACTATAAATATAAAAAAGGAGAGAAACTATGGAAAGTAAAGTAAATATTTTGGATGTGATAAACGCATTAGACTTAGAAGTTGTCAATTTTCCTGCTGATGGAAAAGACCACTTTGTAACAACACCAGAACTTAACAGACCAGGACTACAGTATGCTGGATTCTTTGAATATTTTTCTTCAGACAGAATTCAGATAATAGGAAAGAGTGAATACGAATATTTTGCTGCTATAGACGAAGAAACAAGAATTGAGAGATTAGAAAAATTATTCTCTTATGATATTCCAGCGGTAATAATTTCTAGAGATATGGAAGTAAAACCGGATTTCTTAGAAATAGCAGAAAAACACAATATAATAGTTTTAAAATCACATAGAAATACTACAAGACTTATAAATAAATTGTCAAATTACCTTGAAAATAGAATGGCTAAGTACGAAACTATACACGGTGTTTTGGTAGATATATACGGTGTCGGTGTACTTATCAAAGGTGAAAGTAGTGTAGGTAAGTCAGAAACTGCACTTGAACTAGTGCAGAGAGGTCACAGACTTGTAGCAGATGACGCCGTTGAAATAAGAAAAACTGACGAAAATAAACTAATAGGTCAGGCTCCAGAGCTTTTAAGACATTTCATGGAAATAAGGGGAATAGGAATATTAGATATAAAAACTCTTTACGGAGTTAGAGCGGTAAAAACTAGTCACGATATAGGACTTGTAATCTATCTTGAATCATGGAATAAAAACAAATACTACGACAGACTTGGTCTAGATAGAGAATACGAAAATATAATGGGTGTACAGATAGAAAAAATGACTGTCCCTGTAAAACCAGGAAGAAACACATCTATGATACTTGAAGTTGCTGCTATGAACTATAGACAGCGTGGAATGGGATATGATGCAGCTGCAGAATTTACTAAAAAATTAAATCAGCTACTTCAGAGCGATAGATAGATTATATTGAGAAAGAGGGAGATACTGTCTATTTACGCTCCAGGCAATCAAGTTGCATTGTCGCTGTAAATAGACAGTATAACCCCCTCTTTACACAATAAAACTATCAACCGTAGCTAAAGTAGCTGATAAATAATTTTTTCAGTAAATTCTTCAGCTTGCTACTAAAAGTATGAATGAGATAAAGGTGATAAAAACATTACTTGATTGTTATTATTTTACAATCTTAGATGAGCCGGTTCGGTTTTTAGTTTTGCTTGTCACCATTTTTAAAAACTTAGGAAATAAAAAAACATCTATTTGTAGCGACAATGCAGCTTGACTGCCTGGAGCCTAAAATAGATGTTTTTTATTTCCCGTTTTATAAAACTGGTGAAAGTAATCTAGATATAGATTCTTTGATTTTTATATATGTAGATCTGCTTTCGTATATTTCTTTTGTTATTTCTCTAGAGTTTTCGATATCTTTTTCAAATATCATTCTCTGTTCTCTTGCTTTTTCTTCTGAGTAGATAAAAGCATTTACTTCGAAGTTAAGCTCGAAGCTTCTTATATCCATGTTTGCAGTTCCTATTGAAGCAACTGAGTCATCGTATACTATTGTTTTAGCATGTAGGAATGCATCTTCTCCGTAAGTGTATATTTTTGCACCGTAGTTTAAAAGTTCTCCTGCATAAGAGTATGATGCCCAGTATACAAATGGATGGTCGGGTTTTGAAGGTATCATTATTCTTACATCTACACCAGATAGACAAGCGACTTTTAGTGTTTCCATTAAAGTCTTATCTAGTATTAAGTATGGGCTCTGGATGTATACGTAATCTCTAGCCTTCTGAATCATTTTCATATATCCGTATTTTATTTCATCTAATTCTGTTATATCGGGACCACTTGAAACAATCTGGATTCCAACATTTCCATCTGATTTTTTTCTCTTTTTAGTGAAGTACTTAGCTAAATCAAGATTTTCTTTAGTAGTGTATCTCCAGTCAAGAAGGAATCTCATACTCAAGTCTATTACGCAGCTACCTGTAAGTCTTATATGAGTATCTCTCCATTCTCCAAATTTTGGATCTCTTCCTAGGTACTCATCACCAACGTTAAATCCTCCAACAAATCCAACCTTACCATCAATAACAACTATTTTTCTATGGTTTCTAAAGTTTATGTTGAAGTTGATTATATTTAAGAATGAAGGGAAGAAATTAGCAACATGAACACCAGCTTCTTTCATTTCTTTTACAGCTTTTCTGCTTAGGTTTCTACCACCAACAGCATCGTATAGAAGTCTAACTTCTACACCAGACTGTGCCTTTTCTTTAAGTATTTCTATGATTTCTTTTCCTATTCTATCGTCTTTAAATATATAGAACTGGATGTTTATATATTCTTCAGCTTTTTTAAGCTCTTCAAGAAGAGAGTTGAAGAACAGATTAGATTCTGGATATATATCGACATCATTGTCCGCTGTGAAGTGGGCATTGTTTGAATTTGCTAAAGTGTAGATAATATCCTTGTTTTCATCTAAGTATGGGTCTAAATTTGACTCAATTTCCACATAAGATTCTAATATTTTATCTTTTATAACCTTATCCTCTTTTTCCTTTACGCTGAACATATTCTTCTTAGCGATACTTCTACCAAACATCGCATATAATATGAATCCAACTGGAGGAACAAGAACTAGTATAACTATCCAAGTAAGAGTATTATCTATATTTCTCTTTCCTCTAAAGATAAGGTCTACAACAAGAATAAAGTTTATGAGATATATTGCCGTAAGCACAATCTCAAACAATGATAATGGTAAATTTCCCAAAAAAAAATCTCCTCTCTTAAAAAATTATTTAGTTTTTGTAAATCAAAAATTGAAATGAAATATATATTTAATTCCGGAAATTTCTCCGTTAAAAATAAATATGTAGTAATTTAATAAATGCCTACCACATAGCTATTATGACTATTAAAACATATAATAATGAAACTTTTCAATAGGAAAAGATAAAAATAATGAAAACTTCATATAAAACACAAATTTGAAAATGAAAAAGACTTTGTAAATTGACACGTTCAAAAGTTCAAATTATTTGGTGTAGATATTGTTATTTTTAGAAATTTAATTTATTATATTAATATATAATTGGGTGTATAATGCACTAATTTTAACCAATATAGAAAATTTTAAAGAATTTAACTTTTAAAAAGGCGATTGAATAATAAATTCGCGGATATATTATAACAAAACATTATAAATTAGAAGATTAGATAATATTTGATATAGAGAATTTTTAAAATTCGAGGAGGAAATTAAATTGAATAAAAATAAAGTATATAATGATATTTTAAATATAGTTGGAAAAGAAAATATAATGATGGACGAGCCTATGAAGAAGCACGTTTCTTTTAGAGTAGGTGGACCTGCAGATGTTTTAGTAAGACCTAGAACTGAAGAACAGCTTAGAGATATCCTTTTATATATAAAGAAGGAAAATGTTCCATATCTTGTAATAGGAAATGGTTCAAATCTTTTAGTTAAAGACGGTGGAATTAGAGGGATAGTAGTTGAAATATCTGATAACTACAGCGATTTTAAAATAGATGAAAATAGAATAGAAATACAGGCAGGTGCACTATTATCGAGAATAGGAAATGCCGCACTTAAAGCAGAACTTAAAGGATTTGAGTTTGCATCTGGTATACCAGGTACTTTTGGTGGAGCACTTGCTATGAACGCTGGAGCATACGGCGGAGAAATTAAAGATATAGTAAAAACTGTAAAAGTTATGGATGTAGATGGAAATATATTTGAACTATCTAATGAAGAAATGAATTTTGGATATAGAAAAAGTGCAATAGTAGAAAATAACTATGTAGCTCTTTCTGCAGTTGTAGAATTAGAAAAAGGTAGTTATGACGATATCAAGGCTACTATGGATGATTTAAAAGAAAGAAGAACATCAAAACAGCCACTTAATTTTGCAAGTGCTGGTAGTACATTCAAAAGACCAGAAGGGTATTTTGCAGGAAAATTAATACAGGATAGTGGTCTTAAAGGGCTTTCTATAGGTGATGCACAGGTATCTGAAAAGCATTCTGGATTTGTAATTAACAGAGGAAATGCAACAGCTAAGGATTTACTAAATCTTATGTTTGCTATTAAAGCGACTGTTAATGCAAAATTTGGAGTTATGCTTGAAGAAGAGGTTAAGATAGTTGGAGAAGAGCCAGCTGCAGAAGAAGAATAGACCGGAGATGATTATATGAAAATTTTAGCTGATTACCATACCCATACTATATACAGCAACGGGAAAAATGGAAAAAGAAAGCACGCATTTGGAACTATAGAAGAAAATGTACAGGAAGCAATAAAAAAAGGTCTTAAAACTATTGGGATATCAGACCATAGTTACAGACATTTACTGTACGGTTTAAATAGAGATAGTATATTTGAAATGAGAGAAGAAATAGATAGATTAAATGAGAAATATAAAGAAATCGAAATTCTTCTTGGTGTAGAATGTAATATTCTAGATAACAAAGGCACAATAGACATGGATGACAAGATAAGAGAACAGTTAGACTATGTTTTAGCAGGCTATCATTTTGCATCAGAGCCTACATCTTTTAGATGCCTTTTAAATCATGGAGATAACTTCCTTTTAAAGACAAAACGGTCTAGAAGATACAACACAGATGCAATAGTAAATGCGATGAAAAACAATGATATATTTATGATTACACACCCAGGAGATAAAGGAGATGTGTATATAGAAGAAATTGCTGAAGAGGCAAAAAAGAGAAATATTATTCTAGAAATAAATAGCTCTCACGCACATCTAAATGCTGAGCAGCTAAAACAGATAGCAAAATATGAAAACAGACTTATGATTGGCTCAGATGCACATAAGCCATTCATGGTTGGAAACTTTTCACTTGGATTAGAAACAGTGAAAAATTCTGGGATAGATATTAAAAGAATAGAAAATATAACGGAATAGAAGGGGGCAATTTGTATGAAATTTGTTATAGTAACAGGTCTATCAGGATCTGGAAAAAGTGAAACAATGAAAGCTTTGGAGGATATGGGATTCTACTGTGTAGATAATATGCCACCAACATTAATAACAAAATTTGCAGAAATATGCTTCCAGGGAAACTCTAATATAGAGAAAGTTGCTCTAGGAGTAGATATAAGAGGTAGAAGATTCTTTGAAGCGCTTCACGAAAGTCTTGATTACCTTGAAAAAGCAAATTATAAATTTGAAGTACTTTACCTTGACTGTGAAGACGATGTGCTTCTAAAAAGATATAAAATGACTAGAAGAAATCATCCATTAGCAAAGAATATGCAGATTCCAGAAGGAATAAAAATAGAAAGACAGATAATGGAGCCATTTAAGAAATACGCAACTTGCATATTAGATACTTCAAATATGAAACCAAAAGATTTAAAAGAAGAGATTTCTAATATATACAAAGATGGACAGGAAGAAGACACTCCTAATATGACTATATCTGTAGTATCTTTCGGATTTAAGTATGGAATACCTAAGGATGCGGATTTAGTATTCGATGTAAGATTCCTACCTAATCCTTACTACGATGAAAGCCTAAGACCTAAAACTGGAGATTTTAAAGAAGTTAGAGAGTATGTCATGAATTCTAAAATCAGTGAGGAATTTGTAGAGAAGCTATTTGACTTTGTTAGATTTTTAATACCACAGTATTTAGAAGAAGGTAAACAGCACCTTGTTATAGGAGTAGGATGTACTGGTGGAAGACATAGATCTGTAACTATAGCAAATATGCTATACGATGAGCTTTATAAAAAAGGATATAGAGTAATTAAAAAACATAGAGATTCTATGCTCGGTTAATTATGGGGGCATACTATGGATTACTTAAATAATATAATAGGTATAATAGGGTGGATTGCTCTTGGTGCAGCAATCGTACTTTATATAAAAGCGAGAAAAGCAAAAATTGAAAATCAAATAAGGGAAAGAGAATTAAAAGAAAGAAATCCAAAGGTAGTGGTTATAGGTGGAGGAACAGGACAGTCTGTTTTTTTAAGAGGTCTTAAGTACTACACTAACAATATAACTGCGGTAGTTACTGTAGCAGATGATGGAGGAGGATCTGGGGTTTTAAGAGAAGACCTTGGGATGCTTCCACCAGGAGATATAAGAAACTGCCTTTTAGCTCTTGCAAATATAGAGCCTACTATGAACGAGGTAATGCAGTATAGATTTGAAGAGGGCGGATTAAAAGGACAGAGCTTTGGAAACTTATTCTTGGCTGCGATGACTGGACTTTATGGAAATTTTGAAACAGCTGTATCTAAACTGGGAGAGATCTTTGCGATAACTGGTAAGGTATATCCAGTTACCTTGGAGGATATAAACCTAGTGGCAGAGCTTGAAAATGGAAAGGTAGTAGAAGGAGAATCTGCTATTCCTAAGGCTTGTAAAAGTGATAAGACTAATATAAAAAGACTCAGACTTGACCATCCAAATATAAAACCTCTAAAAGAGGTAATATATGCTATAAATAATGCAGATATAATAGTTATGGGTCCTGGAAGTCTTTACACTAGTGTAATACCAAACCTTTTAGTAGATGGAGTAGTTGATGCTATAAAAAATTCTGATGCACCTAAAGTATACGTGGGAAATGTTATGACGCAGCCTGGCGAAACAGAAAATTATAATTTGTTCGACCATGCAAATGCTATAATAGAACATGCAGGAGAGAATATTTTAGATTATGTAATCGCAAATAAGGAAATACTGCAAGAGGACGTTTTTATGCGTTATAATAAAGATGGGGCAGAACAAGTCTTTTTAGATAACCATCAGAAAAAAAGCTTTGATAAGCTAGGAATAAAAGTAATTGAAGCAGATCTTATTGAAATAAAAAATAATTACATAAGACACGATGCAAAAGGTGTTTCTAAGGTAATTATGCAGATAGTTTCTGAAGAGAGAAATATGTAACAGTTTAAGGAGTGAATAGAATGAGAGAAGAGGTAAGTGCCGGCGGTGTTGTACTGTTTGGAAATGCTGTTCTTCTACTTAGAAAATTTAATGGAGATTGGGTACTCCCAAAAGGGAAAGTTGAAAAAGGGGAGAGCCATGAACAAGCCGCATTAAGAGAAGTAGGAGAAGAAACGGGAGTAAAGGCGGATATAGATAAATATCTTGGAGAAATACACTATACTTTCAAAGAAAATTGGGACGAAAATAAAACAGTTCATAAGACTGTATTTTGGTATTTAATGACTGCTAGAAGTATGGATACAACTCCTCAGAAGGAAGAAGGATTTGTAGATGCTAAATTTGTGCATATAGACAGAGTTGTTGAAATGGCTAGATACGACGATGAAAAAGAAATCATAAAAGTAGCTCTAGTGGAAATTAAGAAAAAATTAAATAAATAGTAAATGAAAAAATAAAGGCAGTAGGTGGTAGATAGAAATGTCATTTTCAGCGGAAACTAAAAACGAACTAACGAGAATAGATTCTGATAATCAGGCTGTAAATTTAGCTGAGCTTGCGGGCATAGTTAGACTTTCTGGAAGTATACAGATAGCTGGATTTAAAAAGATGAATCTAAAGATAATAACAGAGCTCAACTCGATAGCAAGAAAAGTGTTTAAGCTTTTAAAACATGATTTTAATATCAACACTACTATCGCTGTAAATAAAAACCAGATGCTTAAAAGAAACAACAGCTATGTTTTAACTGTCAAAAGCGATATGGGAGCAGAAAAACTTTTAAAAGAGCTAGGTGTTTTAGAAAAAGGAGAAGGTTTTTTCCCTAAAAATGATATTGCAGAAGAGTTAATCGCAACGGAAGAACAAAAGAGAGCATTTATAAGAGGTGCTTTTCTAGGTGGTGGCTCGATTAGCGATCCTGAAAAAAATTATCATCTTGAATTTGTAACTAATAATATGGAGTTTGCGCAGTCTCTTAGAGATTTGATAAACAGCTTCGATTTTAATAGCAAAATTGTAGCTAGAAAGAATAATTATGTTGTTTATATAAAAGAAAGTGAGCAGATATCGGATTTACTTAGCCTTATAGGCGCTCACAGTGCTCTTTTAAAACTTCAGAACGTAAAAATAGTAAAAGAGATGAGAAATAACGTAAACAGAATAGTGAATTGTGAAACAGCCAATCTAACAAAGGCTGTCAATGCAGCGGTGAAACAGGTTGAAAATATTAGAATAATAGAAGAAACAATAGGTATAAAAAAATTGCCTGAAAATCTACAGCAGATAGCACTTCTAAGAGTGGAAAATGAGGAGCTTACGTTAAAAGAACTTGGAGAAATGCTAAATCCTCCTGTTGGAAAATCTGGAGTAAACTACAGATTAAAGAGAATACAGGAAATAGCAGATAATCTAAGAGAAAAATACAATATAGAATAAAAATAGGAGACTTTTCTATAAATTGAGAAGTCTCTTTTTTAAATAAAATTTGCAACAAAATAGAAAAAATAAATTATAATAGAAATATAATTAAAAAATAGGAGGTGGACGAATGGAAAAAAACTTTACACATCTTCATGTGCATACAGAGTATAGTTTGCTAGACGGATTCTCTAGGGTAAAGACTCTTGTAAAAAGAGCTAAAGAAAAAGGAATGAGTGCTGTTGCAATAACTGACCATGGATGTATGTTTGGAGCGATAGATTTTTATAAAGCTGCAAAGGCTGAAGGAATAAAGCCTATAATTGGATGTGAAGTATACACAGCACCGAGAAAGCTTACAGATAAAGATCCAAACTACGACAAGCATCAAGGTCATCTAGTACTTTTGGCTAAAGACATGACAGGATATAAAAACCTTATAAAAATAGTATCTAAGTCTTATGTAGACGGTTTTTACTATAAGCCTAGAACAGATATGGACGAGCTTAAAAAGCACAGTCAAGGATTGATAGCACTTTCTGCTTGTCTTGCAGGTGATGTTCCGAGAGCGATTATGAACGGAAATTACGACAAAGCTAGAAAATTAGCTATGGAGTACAGAGAAATATTTGGAAATGGAAACTACTACCTAGAAATACAAGACCATGGGCTACCAGAGCAGAAACAGGTAAACACAGAAGTAGTTAGACTATCAAGAGAATTAAATATTCCACTGGTTGCGACAAATGATGTGCATTATGTGGATAAAGACGACGCAAAAATTCAGGATATACTTATGTGTCTTCAGATGCAGAAGACTATAGATGACGAAAATAGAATGAAATTTCCTAGCGACGAATTCTACTTAAAGAGTAGAGAAGAAATGGAGCAATTATTCCCAGAGCTAGAGGAAGCTTTAGATAATACAAATGAAATTGCGGAGAGATGTAATGTAGAATTTGAATTCCACAAATATCATCTTCCAAGATACGATGTTCCAGAGGGATACACTACTAATGGATACTTTAGAGAACTTTGCCAAAAAGGACTTGTAGAAAGATATGGAGAAGATTGTCCTGAGGAATACAAAGAAAGACTTGAGTATGAGTTAAATACAATAGAAAATATGGGGTATGTAGAGTACTTCCTTATAGTTTGGGACTTTATAAACTTTGCAAAACAGAACAATATAATGGTCGGTCCTGGTAGAGGGAGTGCTGCAGGTTCTATAGTTGCATACACTTTAAAAATAACAGATATAGACCCAATGAAATACAGCCTACTGTTTGAAAGATTCCTAAATCCAGAGAGGGTATCGATGCCCGATATAGATATCGACTTCTGCTACGAAAGACGTGAAGAAGTTATAGATTATGTAAAAAGAAAATACGGAGAAGACCATGTTGCACAGATAATAACATTTGGTACAATGGGGGCTAAAATAGCGATAAGAGACGTTGCCAGAGTTTTAAATGTTTCTTATAACAAAGCAGATCAAATAGCTAAGGAAATACCTTTCGAGCCAGGTATGACTATAGACAAGGCTATGGACAGCAATCCTACACTTGTAGAACTTTATGAGTCTGATGCCGAGGCTAGAGAAGTTATAGATATCTCTAAGAGATTAGAAGGTACTCTAAGACACGCATCTACACATGCAGCAGGTGTCGTTATAGCCAGAAACCCTGTAGATGAGTACGTACCGCTTTACAAACATCAGGACTCTATAACTACTCAGTTTACAATGACTACGCTTGAAGAACTAGGACTTCTAAAAATGGACTTCTTAGGACTTAGAACTCTGACAGTTATCAGAGATGCGCTAGACTTAATAGAATTAAACAGGGATATAAAAGGATACACAGATCATATAGATTTTTCAAAAATGGAATATGATGACGATGAAGTATTTGAAACCTTATCTCAAGGAAATACACTTGGTGTATTCCAGCTAGAAAGTTCTGGTATGAGAAACTTTATGAAACAGCTAAAACCAAATAGCTTTGAAGATATAGTAGCCGGTATATCTCTATTCAGACCGGGTCCAATGGACTCAATTCCGACATATATAGAAAACAAAAACAACCCAGAAAAAGTAACATACATAAATGATAAACTAAGACCTATACTAGAGGTAACATATGGGTGTCTAGTATATCAGGAGCAGGTTATGCAGGTTGTTAGGGATCTTGCTGGATATAGCTATGGTCGAAGTGACTTAGTTAGAAGGGCAATGAGTAAGAAGAAAATGGACGTCATGGAAGAAGAAAGACAGTACTTCATACATGGAAAATTTGACGATGAAGGAAATATAGAAATTCCTGGATGTATAAGAAATGGAATTTCTGAAGAAGATGCAAATAAAATTTTCGACGATATGATAGACTTCGCAAGATATGCCTTCAATAAATCTCATGCGGTTGCGTATGGTGTTTTAGCATATGAAACAGCATACTTAAAAGTGCACTATCCAGTTGAGTTCATGGCAGCTCTTATGACTAGTATAATGGGCAACTCAGATAAAGTTGTCGAATATATAAGAGAATGTAATGCAATAGGAATACCTGTTAATCCACCAGATATAAATAAGAGTTTTTCAAAATTCTCTGTTGAGGGCGATAGTATAAGATTTGGGCTTGCTGCGGTTAAAAACGTAGGGGTAAATATAATCGAAAATATTGTAAAAGAAAGAGAAGAAAATGGGGAATTCAAAGACTTTGTAGACTTCGCAAAAAGACTTGATACAAAAGATACAAATAAAAGAGTGGTTGAAAGTCTTATCAAATGTGGTGCATTTGACCAAATTAGCGAGAATAGAGCCACACTTATGGCGGGATATGAATCAGTACTAGAAAGTATCTCCATGGATAGAAAGAAAAACGTCCAGGGACAGATTTCACTATTTGACGCATTTTCTGCACAGGTAGAAGAAGTACCAGATATGCAGCTTTCTACAAAGCTGCCTGTTGTAAGGGAGTTTAGCGAAAAAGAAAGACTGAACATGGAAAAAGAAGTGTTAGGAATGTATCTTAGCGGACATCCATTATCAGAATACAAATCTGAGCTAGATAGAAAAACTAGCATAAACATGAAAAAGATAAACGAGCTAAAAGAGAACGAAAAAACATTCATGAAGCTTCACGATAGAGAAGTAATCATGGGTGGAATGGTAATCGCCAAGAGAATAATGACTACGAAGAGAAATGAAATAATGGCGTTTATCACACTAGAAGATTTATATGGAGCTATAGAGGTTGTAGTGTTCCCTCAGACTCTTAAAAAATTCAACATACTTCTAAACGACGACAGCATAATTTTAATCAAAGGAGCAATAAGTATCGATGGCGATGAAGCAAAACTAATTGCTAGAGATATAAAAGATATCAATGAAGAATATCGGTTTAATAGTGAAAAGATATCTTTTGATTTAAAGGGTAATTCAAACAAACCTAAAAGTAAGCAGATGAACGTCAGAATAGATACTGTAGGTGATGAAGAATTACTTATGAAAGTATTTAAAATAACTAGAAAATATCCTGGAAGTGATAGGTTAGTATTGTTGCCTAAAGATCAAAACATAGATATGAGCAAACCTATAGCATATAAAGTTCCGGGGATGTACATAAATGCAGACGAAGAACTGAAAAAAGAGTTGGGAAGTTTAGTTGGTAAATTAAATATAGAGATAGAAGAGGTATAGCTTTAATTATTAAAAAAATATAAAAACATTAAATTCGAAAAAAAATAAATATCATATAGAAAAAACCACCTTTATATAAAGGTGGTTTTTCCTACAGATTGATTATTTTAAATTAGAGGATAATTTAAAATATCTTTAAAGTGGTTAGTTAGTAAATTAAAATTTTAGAATCTTAATTTATGTTATATTAGGTATTGAGTTCATATATATTATATTAAAAAAAAAACAATCTGTAAACACCATAAAATATATACTGGTTACAAAAAAAGAAGTGATAATAGAAAAAAACTATGTATAATCAAAAAAAATCACTTTATTCTAATAAATAATAAATATACTCAAAAATAACAATCGTTTTCCTTTAAAAAATAATGTTTTTTTATTAACGATATTTTCGTATTATCAGAATAATAAATTTAACTTCTGTACAAAGTATAATATCCGTTATAAGAAAATAAAAAACATAAAAAATATATCATAAAATAAAAAAACAAACAGAAATAATGCTAAATATTAAAGTTAAAGTAAAATAAATTATACTTTATAATATAAGGTTGTAAAAAATAAATAAATTAAAAAAAGTGTTAGTTTTTTCGGATAAAAAAGAACATAGCCATAGCATAATTGTATAGATAAAAAATGCTACGGCTATGTTTTATTGACATAAAAATATTTTTTAAAATTATATATTTACAATTGCCATGCTGACTATTGTAAGAGCAGCGGCAAGTTTTTCTTTTTTGCTAAGTCTTTCCTTAAATATTATATAACTCATAAACATGATAAACACTATACCACCAGCGCTGAATATTGGATAAACAACAGCAGCTTCAAGTGTTTTTAGAGCATCTATAAGGAAGAATGAAGAGAACATATTTGGAATACCAACCCCAATACCAACTAAACAGCTAGTAAGATTGAACCCTTCTTTTCTATTTTTAAATAGCATACCTAAACTGAATATTGTAGCAGATATAAATACTATTAGTAGGAAGAAGTTTTTATACTCTACTAATGCGTATTTCTGGAATACTTTATTCATAAAATCTGCGCATCCATAAAATACGAATAAAATTATTAGAATAGGTTTGAAATCTGACTCTTTTAAATTGGCAGGATTTACATTTATTATTAATATAGATGCAAAAGATAATACTATTCCCACCCATTTTATCGCCGATGGCATTTCATTCCATAAGAATATTGAAAATATCATAGGTACTAGAATTCCCATTTTTCCAAACATACCTGATATTGAAGGTCCGCATTCGTTTATACTCTTCTGATAAACGACGAAACCTATAAAGAATAAAAATCCTGTTATAATTCCAAGTAGTATTGAAGCTCCGAAGCTTCCTTCTGGTGTAAGAGTCCCTGCGAAGTTCGCCATTGTTTTGGACATTATTCCGTCAAATGATGCTGGAACATTTAGACCAGACTTTGCAAGTGCTATTGCAGATATTACAGTAGCTGTTAAGTAGTTGAAAGTGGTAACTAGTGCTCTGTTACATTCTTTTGATTCGCTATATTTGAATATTAGAGCGATAGAGCCACTACATACTATTGCTAGTAATAGATAAAACATAAAAGTTTACCTCCTAAATTTTAGTTCAATTATAGATTATACAATAATTTTTTTATGATTTCTAGAAAGATATTCATTTAATGCCGAGATACATTGGCGACACAAAATATCCTAAGGGTGGAGTAAGAGGGGTAATTCCTGAAAAAATGTCTTACTAAAAAACTAGATTGTATTTTAAAAACAAAATAATTTTTGATTAAAAGGGAGTATTTAAAAAAAATATTCCCTTTTTTATTGTTACTCATAAATGGCTTAAATAGTGTAAATTTAGGGATAAAGAGTAAACCTAAATATTTGATAACGGTACTAATAGTGTAGCATATTTCAAATAGTAAACACCTAAGATGTATTTATAATATAAAGCGAAAGAAAATTCAAATTTAATGATAATTTAACGACTTTTTGTGATATAATAACACAAAATGGACTTTTAAGAAAAAGGACATTTTAATTTTTTAAAACTTGTGGGATAAAATTTAAATATAGGGACGGAAAACGTCCTCAAGAAAATTTAGATAGAATAGAAAAAATTTTAGGAGGTATAACTCAATGAAAACAATAGGTATTTTAACAAGTGGTGGAGATGCTCCAGGAATGAATGCTGCAATAAGAGCAGTTGTAAGATCTGGTATATACTACGGATGTAAAGTATACGGAATAAACAGAGGTTATAAAGGTCTTTTAGAAGAAGATTTAACAGAAATGAACCTTTCTTCAGTTGGTGACATAATCCACAGAGGTGGTACAATATTAAAATCTTCAAGATGTGAAGAATTCAAAACAGAAGAAGGTAGAAAATTAGGGGTAAAAGTACTTAAAAAATATGGAATAGATTGTCTAGTTGTTATAGGTGGAGATGGATCTTTCAACGGAGCTAAAAAATTAAGCGAAATGGGATTCCCAGCTATAGGTATACCAGGAACAATAGATAACGACTTAGAATACACAGACTACACAATAGGATTTGATACAGCTATGAATACTGTAATAGATGCTATAGGTAAAATAAGAGATACTTCTTCTTCTCATGAAAGAGTAAACATAGTTGAAGTAATGGGTAGAAACTGTGGAGACTTAGCTTTATACGCAGGTATAGCAGGGGGAGCTGAAACAATAATAGTTCCAGAAGTAGACGTTAAATTAGATGAAATAGCTTTAAGATTAAAAACAACTCAGAAAAGAGGAAAAAGACACAGTATAATAGTTATGGCTGAAGGTGTTGAAAAAGTTGGTAGTGCAGCAGACCTTAAAAAAGTTTTAACTGAACAGGCAGGAGCAGATGTTAGAGTAACTGTTTTAGGACATGTTCAGAGAGGTGGTAGCCCAACTTCATTTGATAGAATACTAGCAAGTAGATTCGGATACAGAGCTGTTGAATTATTATTAGAAGGAAAATCTTCAAGAGTTGTTGGTATAAAAGATAACAAAATAATAGACTTAGATATACAGGAAGCTTTAGCTATGCCAAAAACATTCAATAGAGAATTATACGAAATGGCAAAAGTACTTTCTATATAATAAATATAAAATTAATAGAATTTGAAATAAGAGGAATAGGTTAGATTAAAAAATATAATATCAGTTATATTTGTAACAGATAATACATATATATACGGTGGATTACATCTTACGGTGCAAAATTTATCCATCTATATCAGGAGGAAATATGTTAAACGATATAAAAAGAACAAAAATAGTTTGTACACTAGGACCAGCATCACAGAGTGAAGAAGTTTTAAAAGAGTTAATGCTTAATGGATTAAATGTATGTAGATTCAATTTCTCTCATGGTTCTCATGAAGAACACAAAGGAAGAATAGATATGGTTAAAAAAGTTAGAGAAGAGCTAAACAAACCAATAGCTATACTTCTTGATACAAAAGGACCAGAAATAAGAACTGGTAACTTTGCAGACCCAGAAGTTCTTCTTGAAGAAGGATCTGAATTCACAATAACAATGGATGAAGTAGTTGGTACAAAAGAAATATGTACAGTAAGCTACAAAGGATTAGCAGATGACGTTAAAGAAGGCGACACTATATTAATAGACGATGGTCTAGTTGGACTTAGAGTTAAATCTGTTGAAAACGGAAATATAAAATGTATAGTAGAAAACTCTGGAATAGTTAAAAACCACAAAGGTGTTAACGTACCAGGTGTAAAAATAAACTTACCAGCTATAACACCAAAAGACGTAAGCGATATAGAATTTGGTATAAAAGAAGGTATAGACATGATAGCTGCATCATTCGTTAGAAAAGCTTCTGACGTATTAGCTATAAGAGAAATACTTGAAAAAAATAACGCTGGAGATGTTTTAATACTTTCTAAAATAGAAAACCAGGAAGGTGTTGAAAACATAGATGAAATACTACAGGTTTCAGACGGTATAATGGTTGCCAGAGGTGACCTTGGGGTTGAAATACCAACTGAAGAAATACCTATAGTTCAGAAAATGATAATCAAAAAATGTAATGAATTAGCTAAACCAGTTATAACAGCTACTCAGATGCTTGATTCTATGATAAGAAATCCAAGACCTACAAGAGCAGAAGTTACAGACGTTGCAAATGCTATATACGATGGTACAGACGCAATAATGCTTTCTGGAGAAACTGCTGCAGGTAAATACCCAGTAGAAGCTGTTAAAGTAATGGCTAGTATAGCTAAGAGAATAGAACAAACTTTAGACTACGATAGAATGTTAAAAGAAAAAGGTTCTAAAAATGTTACTGTTACAGATGCAATAAGTCACGCTACTTGTACTACTGCAGTTGACTTAAATGCTTCAGCAATAATAACATCTACTTCTTCAGGATATACAGCAAAAATGGTATCTAAATTCAGACCACAGGCTCCAATCATAGCAGCTACAAGCAATGAAGCAGTTATGAGAAGACTTGCATTAACTTGGGGTGTATATCCAATAAAATCTGCTTTAGCAGGAAATACAGATGAAGTTATAGAAAAATCTATAGAAGCTTCAATAGAAGCAGGATACGTTAAAAACGGAGAATTAGTTGTAATAACAGCTGGTGTACCTGTTGGTGTAAGCGGAACTACTAACTTAATAAAAGTTCACGTTATAAGTGAAGTACTTGGAAACGGTGTTGGTATAGGAAATGGTACTGTTGAAGGTAGAGTTAGAGTAGCTAATGATAATGGAGAAATAAAAGACTTTAAAAAAGGTGATATAATAGTTGCTAAAACAACTGATAAAGATATGAACTGCTACATAGAAGAAGCAGCAGCTATAGTTACAGAATTCGGTGGAATGACTTCTCACGCAGCTATAGTAGGATTAAACCTTAATACTCCAGTTGTTGTATCAGTAGCTGATATAACTAAAACTGTTAAAGATGGAGAGATAGTAACAGTAGATGCTAAAGCTGGTATAATATACAAAGGATCTTCAAGAGTTTTATAAGAATTTAATAGAATTTGAACATATAAAAAATGGGTTACTGTAAAATCAGTAGCCCATTTTTATTTATTTATTTTTGTTTAAGTGTATCGTGTGGAATATCAAAGTAATTAGCAACAAAATAGATGAATGTTTTTGCTGCTGGAGATAGGTCTTTAAATTTTTTCATAGATATACCTATCGTTCTAAAATAATTTGGCTCTAGCGGTAAATACTGTAGTCTATTTTTTTCTCTTTTTATAGCAAGCTCAGGTAATATACTAAGCCCTAAGCCATTTTCTACCATTGAGATGATAGAATAGTCATTTTGTGATGAAAATCTAAAAATAGGCATTATATTTTCTTTTTTTAATATCTCAAATATACTATTGTCGTAAGAAAGATCGGGAAGTATGAAATCTTTGCCATTAAAATCTGATATTGTAAAACTATTTATATTTTCTATATTATATGATTTTGGAAATATTGCAACGTATTTATCTTCTAGGATTGGCAAAAATTCCAAATTTCTATTGGTGTCTATATTGTCTAAAGAGGAAAAGGTAAAGTCAACTTTTGATTCTAAAACCCAGTTGTATAAATCTGTGATACCGCCTTCTTTTAGGTTTATGCTTATATTTGGGTGTTCTAAGTTAAATTTATTTATAATATCTGGTAGCAAGTTTACTGAAATACTTGAAAGAGTACCTATATTTAACGAACCAACTTCTAGTCCTTTGATATTATATATGAACTGTTCTAGCTTTTCATTTTCAGACATAAGAGCTCTCACCTTTTGAAGAAAATCTCTCCCAATAGGCGTCAGATGAACGCCGTATCTATCTCTAATGAATAATTGAAGTCCTAGCTCCTTTTCAAGCCTCTTCATGGAATGACTTACACCAGACTGTGTATACCCAAGTAGCTCGGCTGTATATGAAATGTTATTTGTTTCTGCAACAGTAACAAATATTTTATAAGTATTTATATCCATTAAGTATCCCTCCTGATATTAATTTTTGTCATAACTATAATGAGAAAATGTCGCTTTTAATATATCAATTAAAAAAGTATACTATATGTGTAGTAGAAATTCAACCGAATAACACCAAATAAACAGCTTTTCACTGGGTATTCTGGGATTAAGCCCATGAAAGGTAAAAGTAAAAAGTAATTATGCATAAAATCAACAACTGAGCTGGTTGATAATATGCCTATCTGTATGGAGTTATATGTTATAACACCCCAAAATGAGTCTTATAAAATAAAAAGTGCTGTTACATGCGAGCTTGGTAACTCTCTTGTAACAGCACTTTTTCTATATATAAAATCTACTATTAATGACTATCTATTTAAGAGTGTATAATCAATATTTTCCATTATTAGTTTACTAGTAGTATTGAACTTATAGACAAACTCCTCTCCAGCTTCGACGTGTGTTACAGAAATATGTTCTGTTGTAAATCAATCTCACGTCTCCAGATTGTCGAGTTCGTTTTGTCTATAAGATTCAATACTGAAAGTTAATCATTAGCGATGGAAAATATTGATTTATACACTCTTTATAAGCTAGTAAATTAATAATAGATTATATAGAAAAAGTTGTAATCTGCGAGATATAGCATAAATATGCTTATATATGTAAGAATTTGATGATTTAGAAGAATTTTGCTTAATCATATGTTTACATGTAAGTTAAATTTGTAAAATAAAAAAAGAGCTGTTTAAATTAAATTTTTATAGGAAAATATCTAACTTGGAGGATTGAAAGACATAGACAAAACTCGTTCGACAATCTGGAGACGTGCAGTTTTTTTGAAACAAGAGATTTTACTCGTATACACGTCGAAGCTGGAGAAGAGTTTGTCTATGTTTTCAATCCCCGATAGATATTAGCTATAAATTTTTATTTAAGTAGCTCTTTTTTATTTTTAAATATTAATTACATGTTTTTAACTGCAGCAGTAAGTCCAGGAACTAACTGTTTCTTTCTTGAAACGCATC
>SAMEA3387476__coassemble_1287_pt1 | contig 27358 bp, 21 predicted proteins | sample SAMEA3387476__metabat2_low_PE_029 | metagenome-assembled genome bin SAMEA3387476 (sample SAMEA3387476) | Felis catus | biome: Faeces | place: United Kingdom | collected 2012
ATCGTAAACATAAAAAAAGAGAGTTTTACAACTCTCTTTTTTTTCGTTATATCTTTGAACTTTATCTTAAATTAAACTGTTTTCTCTTCTTTTTTATCATCCTTAGCTGCTTTTGTAGCTTTTGATTCTTCTACAGTTTCTTCTTCTGGAGAAGTACCATCTAAGTGATAGTAATGTCTTACCTTTGCTTCTATTTCGTTAGTTAAATCCATATTGTCTTCTAAGAATTTCTTAACATTTTCTCTACCCTGACCTAGTTTAACATCCTGATAGTTGTACCAAGAACCAGATTTTTTAACTACATCTATATCAGCTGCTATATCTAATAAATCACCTATTTTAGATATACCCTGTCCATACATTATATCAAATTCTGCCTGTTTGAATGGTGGCGCAACTTTATTTTTAACAACTTTTACTCTTGTTCTACTTCCTAAAACTTTATCTCCCTGTTTTATAGTGTCTATTTTTCTAACATCTAATCTTACAGAAGAGTAGAATTTAAGTGCACGTCCACCAGTAGTTGTTTCTGGGTTACCGAACATTATACCAACTTTTTCTCTTAACTGGTTGATGAATATTGCAACACAGTTAGATTTTTTTATTGAACCTGTTAATTTTCTTAAAGCCTGAGACATAAGTCTTGCCTGAAGACCGACATGAGAATCCCCCATATCACCTTCTATTTCGGCTTTAGGAACTAATGCAGCAACAGAGTCGACTACTATTATGTCTATAGCACCACTTCTTATAAGAGCCTCTGCTATTTCTAGTGCCTGTTCTCCTGTATCTGGCTGAGATATTATAAGGTTTTCTACGTCTACACCTAATGCTTTAGCATATACTGGATCTAATGCGTGTTCTGCATCTATGAATGCTGCTATTCCTCCATTTTTCTGTGCTTCTGCTACACAGTGAAGTGCAACTGTAGTTTTACCAGAAGATTCTGGTCCATATATCTCAACTATTCTCCCTTTTGGAAGACCACCTATACCGATTGCTATATCTAATCCTATAGAACCAGTAGATATTGTATCTATTTCTAGAGAAGTAGCTTCTCCTAATCTCATTACTGAACCTTTACCAAAGTCTTTTTCTATTTTACCCAATGCTTCGTTAAGGGCTTTTAATTTTTCCTGATCTACACTCATCACGATTCTCCTCTCAATTTATATATCAAACATTTGTTCTATCTTTTTCATATACTTATTATATCGTATAAAAACACACTCGTCAATAAATAAGATTCGTTAAAAAATTTTTATTTTTAAAACGATACAAAATATATAAATTCTCCTTCTATTTTATTTATTGACATATCAATTAAAATTCAAACAAATTTTTTATAAAAAAAGAACTATTACAAATTTGCAATAGCTCTTTTAATCGATTTGAAATAATTTAAAATTATTTTGAGTTCATAAATACGTGTCTATTTCCGTATAGATATTCCCATCCTGAGTAAAGAGTTAGAAGTGTAGCTATTATTAATAAAATATTTCCAACCATTAAAATTGTAAGATTTTCTAAATGTGCTCCAAATAGTAATAAAACTATTGAAACCATCTGAGTAGCTGTCTTCCATTTACCACTCTTACCTGCAGCTATAACAGTACCATCTGCAGCTGCTATTGCTCTAAGAATACTAACAGATAACTCTCTAGCAACTATTATAATAACCATCCAACCAGCTGCTAAATCAGTTTCTATCATACATATTAGTGTAGATATAACTAATAATTTATCTGCTAATGGGTCCATAAATTTTCCAAAGTCAGTAACTAGATTATATTTTCTAGCTATTTTACCATCTAGCATATCTGTAAGTGATGCAACTATAAATATTATACAAGCTATTAAAAACTTAGCTGGTATATCCATCATCATAACAATTACTAGAATTGGTATAAGAAATACTCTGAATAAAGTTAATTTATTCGGCAAGTTCATCTACAACATCTCCTATCAAATCATATTCCATAGCTTCTGTTATATAAACATTTACAAAGCTACCTATTTCTAATTCTTCGTCTGAATTAACGTATACAACACTGTCTATTTCCTCAGCATCACCCTGAGTTCTACCAACATATACACCATCTTCAGCCTCTTCTTCTATAAGAACTTCAAATACTTTATCTTCTCTTTTCTGATTTATTTCCTCAGATATTGCCTGCTGAACCATCATAACTCTATCTCTTCTTTCTTCTTTGATTTCTTCGTCCATGTGTCCATCCATTCTATCTGCAGGAGTATCTTCTTCTCTTGAATATGCAAATGCACCTAATCTATCGAATTTTATTTCTTTCATAAATTCTATTAATTCTTCTAGATCTTCTTCTGTTTCTCCCGGGAATCCAACGATAACAGTAGTTCTTATTACAGCATCTGGTATTTTACTTCTTATCATTTCAACTTTAGATCTTATATCTTCTTTTGATGTTCTTCTGTTCATTCTTTTTAATACTCTGTTACTTGCATGCTGTATTGGCATATCGAAGTAGCTACAGATATTATCGTGAGCAGCTATTACATCTATTAATTTTTCAGTTATTGATTCTGGATAAGAATACATTATTCTTATCCATTTTATACCTTCTATACCTGCTAATTCTTCTAATAATTCAGCAAGTTTAGCTTCTCCGTATAAATCTTCACCGTATCTAGTTGTATCCTGAGCTATTACAACTAACTCTTTTGCTCCTTCTGCAGCAAGAGTTTTAGCTTCTTCTACTATATCTTCTATTTTTCTACTTCTGTATTTCCCTCTTAATTTAGGTATTATACAATATGTACAGTGGTTAGAACATCCTTCACCTATTTTTAAATAAGCCATATGTTCTGGAGTAGATACATATCTAGGTAAAGTTTCATCAAATGCAAATTCTATATTACCTATTTCTGTTACATTCTTTTCGCTTTCTAATCTATCTATTATTTCAGATATATTCATAAAGTTACCAGTTCCAACTATTGCGTCTATTTCTGGTATTTCTTCTAATAATTCATCTGCATATCTCTGAGCTAGACATCCAGTAACTATTAGATATTTAAGTTTTCCAACTTCTTTTAACTGAGATAATTCAACTATTGTATCTATTGATTCCTGTTTTGCATCTCTTATAAATCCACAAGTATTAACTATTATTATATCTGCTTCGTCGAATTCTTCTACAAATTCATACCCTTTTTCTTTTAAGATACCTGTCATTATCTCTGCATCCATTAAGTTCTTTGAACATCCTAGGGATTCAAGTGCTATTTTTAACATTTATTCTCCTTTCAATTTTAAAATTAAGGTGGAATAATATCCACCTTAATCATAATTTATATTATTTTTTCATTTCGTCTAACTGCTCTTTAGATATAAGGACTTTTCTAGGTCTACTGCCTTCATTCTGACCTACTATTCCTCTTTCTTCCATTGCATCTATCATTCTCGCTGCTCTGTTAAATCCTATTTTGAATTTTCTCTGTAGCATTGAAGAAGATGCCTGTCCATTATTTACAACGAATTCGATTGCTTCTGGAAGTAATTCATCTTCGTCGTCGTGTTCCATATTTTTTACAGCTGATATTGTTTCTATTATATCCTCTTCATATTTAACTTCCTCGTCTTTAAACTGTCCTTTGACATATTCTATTACGTTTTCTAGTTCTGAATCAGATATAAATGCTCCCTGAAGTCTTTCTGGTTTGGCTGCTCCTAGTGGGTAGAATAGCATATCTCCTTTTCCAAGAAGTTTTTCTGCTCCTCCCATATCAAGTATTGTTCTTGAGTCTGTCTGAGAAGATACGGCAAATGCTATTCTTGAAGGTATGTTAGCTTTTATTACACCTGTGATTACATCTACAGATGGTCTTTGTGTCGCTATAACAAGGTGCATACCAGCTGCTCTTGCCTTCTGAGCTAATCTACAGATATAATCCTCTACTTCTTTAGCACAAGTCATCATAAGGTCAGCTAACTCATCTATTACAATAACTATGCTAGGCATTTTTTCTTCTGCCTTTTCATTATAGCTTTTTATATCTCTAACACCTGTATCACTAAATGCTTTATATCTTCTATTCATTTCGCTAACAGCCCAATTTAAAGCATTTGCTGCTTTTGAAGGATCTGTAACTACTGGTATTAGAAGGTGTGGTATACCATTGTAGTTAGAAAGTTCTACTACTTTAGGGTCTATTAGAAGTAATTTAACTTCATCTGGTTTTGCTTTGAATAATATACTGTTTATAAGCGTATTTACACACACACTCTTACCAGAACCAGTTGAACCAGCTATTAAAAGATGTGGCATCTTAGCTATATCACTTACAAATATCTTACCAGAAACGTCTTTTCCAAGACCCATAGCAAGTGGAGATTTAAAGTCTTTAAATTCCTTACTTTCTATTATCTCTCTGATTCCAACCATCTGAGTTTCTTCATTTGGAACTTCTATACCTATAGCATTTTTACCTGGTATAGGCGCTTCAATTCTTATACTTCTAGCTGCTAAACTAAGTGCTATATCATCAGTTAAATTAACTATTTTACTAACTTTTACACCTGGTTTAGGCTGAACTTCATATCTAGTTATTGTAGGACCTACTGTAACCTGACTTATTGTAGCCTCTACTCCAAAATCAGAAAGAGTTTTTTCTAATAAACCAGCATTTTTTATAACTGATTTTTTTACATTTTCATTTGATTTTTTATTTACTTTATTTAAAAGAGTAACTGGTGGAATTTTATAATTTTTATACTTTTCATTTTCTTCTACCGCATCAAAAGGCATTGTAGCGTCCATAGTTTTAGGACTAACTGCAGAAGTTGTATTAACAGTTTCTTCTTCAAACATATTATTATATGCTTTTACGTCGTTGTTAGAGTTTGAAGAAGAATTATTTCTACTAAATATCTCATCCTCAGGTGCTCTTTCCTGGCTCTGTAATTCTTTTAATACATCGAGTTCAGACATAGTCTGAGTTCCTTCAAGTATTTCTAGATAATCGTCTTCTGCTTTATTGAATCCAACAATTTTTATAGTCTTGTCGTCGTTAAATTCTTCTTCCTCAGGTTCATCTTCTGCTTTATTGAACTTATTCTTCAAGCTACCAAACATACCTTTTTTGTCTTCTTTTTCATCTCTTGCAATCATAGTTTTGTCGTCCATTTCATCAACTTCATCAGTTACTAGATTTATTGCAGAGTCTTTCATTTTGCTAAGTCTTTCACGCATAGAAAGCCCACTATTTTTAGTTTCTTTAAATCTCTTGAACATATCACTAACAGAAACGTTGCATATATAAACTATACTTATAATTAGTGCAAATATAGCTACTAACCAAGCACCAACTGTACCGAATATTTTACACATATAGTATACGATTATAGTTGATATTAAACCGCATCCGTTTCCTGTTACTCCCTGATGCATTATTTCTGTCATCATACTCTGTTCAAATGGGCTACTTACAACTATGCTATTTGCGTGAAGTAGTCCATAGAATACAAACACAAATAGTATTATTACATAATAAACCTTTGTTTTTCTAAATCTATAGATATATTCATTTCCATCCATAAATCCTAGGACACCTGTCATTATAAGGAGAATTGGTATAAATATTGATAACCCTCCAAATAATCCTTTAAATATATTCTGTATGAACTGAGGTACCCAGCCCATAGAATTAGAGTTTAAGCTGTATAATAGGAATATACCTAAAAATATAGTTATAAGATTATGATATTCTGAGTTAAATCTTATTTTTTGTTTCTTTTTTCTTTTTTTCTTGTTTTTCAAATTCGCCAAAAATATCACTCCTTTTCCTTTCTAAAATTATAATATTTAACATTTTCAAAGTAAATTATCAAAATCAACATTATATTATTATATCACATATATGACATTTTCAACAAATTTAGATATTAAACTAACAACAGAATTTGCTGTGTATAGCATGAACTGCTTTTTCCATATCATTTTCGTCAACTAGGCAAGATATTGTCATACTAGAGTCAGATGTCTGTAATAGAGGTATTTCAGCCTCTTTAAGACCTCTTGCAACTTTAGACATTACTCCAGGTATTCCTGTCATAGATGATCCTATAAGGGTTACCTTTGCACAATTTGTTTTTATTTCGTAATTAACGCCATTATCTTTTAATATTTTTTCTAGTGAATCTTTATCTTTTTCATCTATTACAAATGCTTTTTCTCCTATAAAGAAGTTTATCATATCCATACTTATATTTTTTTCTTCCATTTCAGATAATATATCTGTAAAAGTTCCGTTGTCTTTTATTTTTATTTGTACTATATCTCTTTTATTAGCTACAGCAAATCTTTCTTCTTTGCAGCAACATTCAAATCCATCATTTTCTATATTTTTTACTGAGCAAATTTTTGTTCCTTCATAGCTTGGATTTAATGTGTTTTTTATAGCTAGAGTTATATTTCCATCTTTTGCTATCTGAACAGCTCTTGGATGTATTACCTTAGCTCCTTTATCAGCCATCTGGAATACTTCTTCGTAATCAATGTAATCAAGTACTTTTGCATCTGGCTCTACTCTTGGGTCAGCAGTCATTATTCCGTCTACGTCTGTATATATTTCCACGTATTTACACCCTAAAGCTTTTCCAAGTGCAACCGCAGAAGTATCTGAGCCACCTCTTCCAAGTGTGTTTATATCTCCTCTATCGTCTCCACCTTGGAATCCAGCTACAACTACGACTTTACCATCTTCAAGCTCTTTTTTTATTCTACTAGGATCTATGTCTTTTATCTTTGCATCTGAATAAACACCATTTGTCATCATACCTGCCTGGCTACCTGTAAATGCAACCGCCTCTACTCCATTAGCAGTAAGCATACTAGCCATAAGTGTAGAAGATATTATTTCTCCACAAGACATAAGCATGTCTTTTTCTCTATCAGTAGGATTATTTGTAACCTGCTCTAAAAGACCTAATAGAGTATCTGTTGCATATGGATCCCCTTTTCTACCCATTGCAGATACAACTATCACTACATCATTTCCTGTTTCTTTAGTTTTTTTAACTATTTCACATACTTCAGCCATTTTTTCGAAATTAGCTACTGAAGTTCCTCCAAATTTCTGAACTATTATACTCATCTTAACCTCCTAAAATATGAGCTTTTACAACTCAATTTCACTTACGCCTTTTCCAACAACACATACGCCCATTTTATCTATATCTAGTACATCTTTTATTACCCTATTTATATCCTCCATAGTTATAGAGTTTAAACCTTCTATAACATCTTCTAAGGTTTCAACCTTTCCAGTTATAAGCATATACTTTCCTATAGCACTCATTCTACTCTCAGTGCTCTCCATTCCCAGCATAAACTCACCTTTTAGCTGCTCCTTAGAGTTTTTTAATTCTTCCTCAGTTATTCCTTTTTCATTAAGAGATACAATCTCTTCTTTTATTAATCTATATACGTCCTCTAGATTTTCTGTACTCATACTAGCATATATTCCAAGCTCTCCCTTATCCCGGTAGAATTCCTGCTCTGAATATATAGAGTATACAAGTCCTTCATCTTCTCTAATTCTCTGGAATAATCTAGATGTAGAACTTCCTCCTAACACATTGTTTATTATATCTATCGTATATACATCGTTTGAGCTAGAGCCTATATTTTCGCACTCAAAACAAATAGCTAGATTTGTCTGCTCGTAATCTCTATCTTTTTTCACAACACAAGGATTGAATATCTCATCTTGTAGATTATAATCTGGCTTTTCTCCATGCCAATTTGCAAACTTATCTTCTATAAGTTTGACAGTTTCATCAAAATCAAAATTTCCACATATTGAAAGAACCGCATTTTCTGGAACATAGAATTTTTCAAAGTACTCTAAGATAGATTCTTTATTCATACTCTTAATGGATTCTTTGCTACCAAGTATGTTCTTTCCTATACCTTTATTATCATAGACTTTTTCAAGTAGTATGTCATATGTTAAATCCTCTGGGGAATCCTCGTACATTTTTAATTCCTCTGTTATTACACTCTTTTCTCTTTCGATGTCTTTTTCATCGAATTTAGAATTTAATATCATATCAGAGAGAATATCTATACCTATATTCAAATGTTCATCAAGGAGTCTTACATAATAACAAGTACACTCTCTACCTGTAAAAGCATTGATTACACCGCCTAGATTTTCAATTTCTGCAACCAACTGTTTTGATGTTCTATTTTTAGTACCTTTAAACATCATATGCTCTATAAAGTGAGATACACCGTCTATATAATTTTCTTCTGTTTTTATTCCTGCTCTAAACCATATCCCCATAGATATCGATTTAAAGTAAGGAATTTCCTCGGCTATAATTGTAAGCCCATTTTTTAATTTTTTCGTTTTGTACATAACTCCTCCAAAAACATTTATTCTTTACTCCATTATACTATTATAATTTACATAGAATATATTATCAACTTCTAATAATTGAAAAAGAATTTGACAACTACAACTGTTATTTTATTTTTATTTTTCTGCACTTCTATTTAGACAACAAAAAAAGAGATGCCTCAAAATTTTTCGGCATCTCTTGATTATTCATTTATTATAATAAAACTTTTCTAGAAAGGTTTATTCTTCCTTTTTCATCTATTTCAGTTACTTTAACTTCTAATTCGTCGCCTATGTTTAGAACATCTTCTACATTGTTTACTCTTTCTTTAGATATCTGAGAAACATGAAGAAGTCCTTCTTTACCTGGAAGTATTTCCATGAAAGCACCGAAGTTCATTATTCTAGTTACTTTACCTCTGTATACTTTACCAACTTCTGCTTCAGCAACTATATTTCCGATAAGTTCTTTAGCTCTGTCTATCATAGCTTTGTCTGTACCAGCTATGAATACTTCACCAGTCTGTTCTATGTCTATTTTAACACCAGTTTCGTCTATTATCTTAGTTATAACTTTTCCACCAGGTCCTATTACATCTTTTATCTTATCTGGATTTATGTTCATTCTTTCTATTTTTGGAGCGTATGGAGAAAGCTCTGGTCTTGGTTCAGATATAACTTTTCTCATTTCTCCAAGTATGTGCATTCTACCTTCTCTAGCCTGTGCAAGAGCTCTTCTTAATATATCTTCATCTATACCGTCTATTTTTATATCCATCTGTATAGCTGTTATACCGTGTTCAGTACCTGCAACTTTGAAGTCCATATCTCCTAAGTGGTCTTCCATTCCCTGTATATCAGAAAGTACAACTACTTTATCGTGGTGTTTTATTAGACCCATAGCTATACCAGCTACCATATCTTTTATTGGAACACCAGCATCTAATAATGATAATGTAGATGCACAAACACTCGCCTGAGAAGTTGAACCATTTGAGCTTAGTACTTCAGATACTAATCTTATTGCATAAGGGAAATCTTCCTGAGATGGTATTACTGGTAGTAATGCTCTTTCAGCAAGTGCCCCATGTCCTATTTCTCTTCTTCCTGGCCCTCTTGAAGGTCTAGCTTCACCTACTGAGTAAGCTGGGAAGTTGTAGTGGTGCATATATCTTTTGTTTTCTTCTTCATCTAATCCATCAAGTTTCTGAACATCACCTAAAGCTCCTAATGTAGCTATGTTCATTACCTGAGTCTGACCTCTTGTGAATATAGCAGAACCATGAGTTCTTGGTATCATACCAGTTTCACACCATATAGGTCTTATTTCATTGAATTTTCTGTTGTCTGGTCTTACTTCTTCATCAGTTATTAAAGATCTAACTTCGTCTTTTATTATAGCCTGAAGAACTTCTTCTATATCTCCAGCTACTTCTTCAAAGTTTTCTAATTTTTCTTCAAAGTAAGCGAAAGTTTCTTCTTTAACTTTATCCATATTTTCCATTCTTTCCATTTTTTCAACAGTCTGAACGGCTTCTCTCATTTTTGCTGAAGCAAATTCTTTTACCTGAGCTTCTATATCTTCATCAGCGTGGTATAATTTTACTTCTTCTTTTTCTTTTCCTGAACCAGCTACTATTTCTTCTATGAACTCAACTATTTTCTTGATGTGTTCATGTGCGAATAATATAGCTTTTAACATAGTATCTTCAGATACTTCCTGAGCACCTGCTTCAACCATCATTATAGCGTCTTTTGTACCAGACACTACTAAGTGCATTTCACTTTTTTCTCTCTGTTCAGCGTTAGGGTTTACAACGAATTCACCGTCAACTAAACCTATACAAACTGATCCTGTTGGCCCATTGAAAGGTATGTCAGATATTGATAATGCAACTGATGAACCTATCATAGCTACTATGTCAGGAGTACAATCCTGGTCTACTGAAAGAACAGTTGCTACAACCTGAACATCATTTCTGAATCCTTTTGGGAATAAAGGTCTTATTGGTCTATCTATTAATCTTGATGTTAATATCGCTTTTTCTGAAGGTTTACCTTCTCTTTTTAAGAATCCACCAGGTATTTTACCTACTGAATATAATTTTTCTTCGTAATCAACACTTAGAGGGAAGAAATCTATTCCATCTCTTGGTTCTGCTGATTTTGTTGTGTTTACCATAACTACACTGTCACCGTATTTTACTATACAGTTACCATTAGTCATTTCACATATTTTTCCTACTTCTACAGAAAGTTCTCTACCAGCAAATTCTGTAGTATATATCTTATGTTCAACCATAATCTATTTTTCCTCCTAATTCTTCCGTTTTCTCGTCTCAATTAATATATTATCAAAAATATCAAACTTCTACAATATATTTAATCATTACTTAATTTTTAAAGAGAACTACTTAAAGCAATTATGTCTGGTCCAGTATGAGAACATATACATACTCCACCTCTTGTAAACATTACTTTTCTAGCTTTTATTCTCTTTCTAACTTCTTCTTCAAGACCTTTCATCTCGTCGTAATTTGCTCCACACCCTATTGTAACAATTTTATCTTCAAGTTTTCCGTCGTTCATATTTATAAGTACGTCAACCATTGTGTGAGGAACTTTTTTCGCACCTCTTATTTTTTCTAACATTTTTATATCCCCATTTTCAACGTAGAATAATGGCTGCACATGAAGAAGATTTCCTATCATAGCCGTAGCACTTGGAACTCTTCCACTCTTTTTAAGATATGTAAGTGTAGATGGTACAAATAATAAATGTACGCTTTCCCTAATATTTTCTAATTCCTCTAGTACTTCTTCATAACATTTTCCTTCTTCTATCAATTCGCATGCTTTTATAACATACTGTCCACTTCCCAGAGAAAGGTTTAGTGTATCGAATACAAATATTTCTCCATTTTCACAATCTTCCTTCGCAAGTGTAGCACTCTGATAAGTTCCAGATGATTTTGAAGAACCTGTTATACATATAATTTTTTTACCCTCAGAAGTATACTTATCGAATGCTTCTTTAAATTCTATATATGTCGCTTGAGAAGTCTTTGGTATTTCTCCAGTGGCCTTTACCCTTTCATAAAACTCCTCTTTACTTATGTCGATTCCCTCTCTAAATTCCTCTTTATCGAACATTACTGTCAACGGAATAACTTCTAAATAAGGCTTAGCCGCTATTTCGTCTGGTATATCGCATAAACTATCGCATAATAGCTGAATATTCATATTATACCTCCTTGTTTCTGTTATTGAATTTTCAATTGAATAAAATAAAAATCCCCTATTATTTATTTTATCTTTATTATATTTCTATTTGAAAAAAGCAGGTAATTATATACCTGCTTTTTACTGATAAATAAATTATTTTCTTAAACCTAATTTTGCTATTAAAGCTCTGTATCCTTCTAGGTCGTTTTCTTTTAAGTAAGAAAGTAAGTTTCTTCTTTTACCAACCATTTTTAATAGACCTCTTCTTGAGTGATGGTCTTTTTTGTGAACTTTTAAGTGTTCGTTTAATTCGTTTATTCTAGCTGTTAATATAGCTATCTGTACTTCTGGAGAACCTGTATCTCCTTCTTTTCTTCCGAATTCTTTTATTATTTCTGCTTTGTTTGCTAACATTTGTTTTTCCTCCATGTATTTATTTTTAATCGCCCTTCACTAGGCAGTGATCGGAGTGTTCAACTGCTGAGTGTGGGTTAATCACCTTAATTATATTAACATATCTTAAAAGTATTTGCAAATATTTTTTAGTCATTCATTTTATTATTTGATAAATACTTCTGTCTTACAAATCCAGTGTCTAAATCTAACTGCTTTCTCAATTCGTCAAGCGATTCAAATTTTTTCTCATCTCTAATTTTTTCTAAAAACTCAATTCTAACTCTTTTTCCATATATATCTTCATCAAAGTCTAGTATATTTGTTTCTATTGAAAGATATTTTCCATTAACCGTTGGATTCATACCAACATTAGTAGCTCCAAAATATTTCTTTCCATCTATGATTACTCTTGAAGCATATATTCCATTTTTAGGCTTTATAATTTGATCCTTCAAGCTTATATTAGCTGTTGGGTATCCCATCTTTCTTCCATTTGCTTTTCCGTGGATTATCTCTCCTTCTATTACATAAGGAGTTCCTAAGTACTGAGGTATCTCATCAACACGACCTTCAGAGATTAATTCTCTTATAAATGTACTACTTACTCTTATTCCATTTATTTTTATAGGCTGAACTATTTCAACTTCTATTCCATATTCATGTCCCATTTCCCTCAATACATCCACAGTTCCCTCTTTATTTCGTGCAAATGTAAAGTCATAACCTACAACTATTTTTTTTGCGTGAATTTTATCTTTTAATATCTTTACTATAAATTGCTCGGCTGATATCTGTGTCATAGCCTTATCAAATGGTATATCTATAAGATAATCTATTCCAAAACCTTCTATCAACCGTTCCTTTTCTTTTTCATCAAATATATTCTTAACTTTTTCAGGAACAAAGTAGTTTATTGGATGATTTAAAAATGTAAAAACAGCACTTTTAATGCCTCTCGCTTTAGCATAAGTTGCAGTTTTTTCAATAAGCACTTGATGACCTTTATGTACACCATCAAAGTTTCCTATCGTAACAACTGTATCAAATTCAATATCTATATCTTTTATAGCTTTAATAACTTTCATATTAATACTCCGGTAGTTTTAATAGAATTTATTTTTATCTAATATAAATCAACAAAATATCATCTTAAACGAAAATTTTGTCGCTTTTCACACTGACCTTTCCATTTTCTCTTATTAGTCTTCCAACTCCGATAAATCCTTCATGACTATAAACTCTTACATACTCATCCTTATCTGTGTAATTTTTCTCATCAAATCTATAAGACTCTATAATTCCACCATTAGAATAGTATTTTACCGCATTATCTCTAAGCACTATCTTTGGATAGAAATCTAAAGTATAGTCGATATCAAAAGCATGCTCCTCTATAGTTCCCTCTTCTACAAATTTCTCTAACTCCTCAAAAGTTATAGAATTTTCTAGATTGAATTTTCCTGAAGATGTTCTAAGAAGGAAAGACATATGTCCTCCACATCCTAAAATTTCACCGATATCATAACATATACTTCTTATATATGTTCCCTTTGAACACTCGACATAGAATCTAACCTTGTTTCCTTCTATGCTCAATATCTCAATATTTTTTATAGTAACTTTTCTAGGTTTAAGAACAATTTCATCCTCTCTTCCACTTCTAACTAAATCACACATTCTTTTGCCTTTTACTTTTAAAGCCGAATACTTAGGCGGATATTGCTCTATATCACCCATCTGAGATTTAAATGCTTCTCTTATAGTTTCCTCTTTATACTCAAAATCATCCGGAGCTTTAAATAATATCTCTCCAGATGAATCATAAGTATCTGTAGATGCTCCAAGAGTTAATTCACATAAATATGATTTTTCTTTATTTAAAATAAGCTCGCTTACCTTTGTTGCTTTCCCTATACAGATAGGAAGTACTCCAGCAGCGTCTGGATCTAATGTACCAGTGTGTCCAATTTTCTTTATCTTTAAAATTTTTCTAGCTTTTCCAACGACATCATTTGATGTCATTCCAGTAGGTTTTAAAATACTTATTATCTTATCCATATAGTTAATCCTAAAAAGCCCTTAAAACCCGCTCTTTTATAATTTTCTCTGCATTTTCAATAGTGTCGTTTATTGTGCACCCAGCAGCTCTCACATGACCGCCACCGTTAAACTGCATCGCAATTTTACTAACATCTATATCATTTTTTGAGCGTAGGCTTATTTTTATTTCGCCCTTTCTTTTTTCTTTTAGGAATATTCCTACTTCAACATTTTCTATATCTCTAGTATATGTTGTTACGCCATCTATATCGTTATAGCTTATAGAATGTTTTTTCATCATATCTATAGAAACACATATAGATGCTACAAGCTGTCCATTAGGTGCTTCGGCTATACTTAAAGTATTAAGAGCATCCCCAAGTAATCTATAGTAGTTTGGAGAATTACTCTGATATAATTTCTGTATAATCATATCTCTCTCAGCGCCATGCTCTAATAGAACCTTGGCCATTTCAAAGCTTGATGGTTCAGTAGATGAATACTGGAAGTTTCCTGTATCTGTTGAAAGTCCAGTGTATAGTCTAGTGGCTATTACTTCATCTATATAGTCCTCAGCTTTTAAATCGCCATATCTTCTTATTATGTTGTATACAAGTTCACACGTAGATGACGCCTCACTGTCTATATAGTTTATCTCACAGAAACTAGCATCATTGCTAGCGTGGTGGTCTATACAAACTCTAACAATAGCATTTTTCTTAACATCGTCGTTTGTACAAATTCTTTTTTCATCTCCACAGTCAAGAGCTATCATTACATAATTATCTTCTTTTAGCTCTGTAGAGCTTATTTTCTCTACTTTCTTAGAAAGAAATACTAGATTAGAAGGGATATCATCATCTAGTACATGATATACCTTCTTCCCTAATTTTTCTAAAAATCTATACATTCCAAGAGTAGAACCTATATTATCTCCATCAGGACTGACATGTGAAGTAACTACGAAAACATTGTTGTCTTCAATGCATTTTATTACACTGTCCATCTGTGGGATAAATTTACTCTTCATCTTCTTCTACCTCTTTGCTGTTTTCCATATCGTGTTCCTGAACTTTCTTAATCAGACTATCCATATACATACCTCTTTCTATAGAGTCATCTACTTTAAACATTATTTCAGGTATGTATCTAAGTTTTACTTTTCTTCCAACTTCTCTTCTTATATAGCCTGCTGCACTTTTTAATCCAGCAAGAGATTCTTCTTCATTTCCACCTAATAAACTAACATATACAAACGCATATCTTAAATCATTAGTAACATCTACATCTGTAACACTTATCATAGATGTTATTCTAGGGTCTTTTATTCCGTTTATTAACATCTGCCCTATTATTTTTTTAATTTCTTCTGATATTCTTCTTGTTCTATTATATGATGTCATATCTTCGACCTCTTTCCTTTTGTAATTTTTAAATTAGCAGCCGACTTAAATATGTTTTAATCTCCTAAAATTAAGAGAAATATCTTATTATCTATTATAATGTTCTTTCAACTTCTTTAGTTATGTATGCTTCAACTATATCGCCTTCTTTTATATCGTTATAGTTTACAAAGCTCATACCACATTCGTATCCTTCTGCAACTTCTTTAACGTCGTCTTTGAATCTTCTAAGAGCAGCTAATTCACATTCGTGAACTATTATACCGTCTCTTACTATTCTAGCTTTACAGTTTCTGTATATTTTACCATTTGTTACATAGCATCCAGCAACTGTACCAACACCAGATATTCTATAAGTTTCTCTTATTTCTGCTTTACCTGTGTCTTCATCAACTATATCTGGATCAAGCATACCACACATAGCAGCCTGTATATCTTCTATAGCTTTGTATATTATTGTGTATGTTCTCATATCTACGTTTTCTTTTTCAGCTAGTGATTCAGCACCAGATACTGGTCTAACGTTGAATCCTATTATTATTGCATTAGATGCAGCTGCAAGAAGTACGTCTGTTTCAGTTATCGCACCAACACCACCGTGTATAGCTTTAACCTGAACTTCATCATTAGATAATCTTTCTAGTGACTGTTTAACTGCCTGAACAGAACCCTGAACGTCTGCTTTTATAACTATATTTAATTCTTTTAATCCATCATTCATCTGGTTGAATAAATCATCAAGAGATAATCTCTGGCTTGATTTTAACATTTCTTCTCTCTGCTGCTGCTGTCTTTTTTCTGCTATACTTCTAGCAACTTTATCACTTGGAACTTCAACGAACTGGTCTCCACCCTGTGGAACATCAGAAAGTCCAAGTATTTCAACTGCAGTAGATGGTCCAGCAACTTTAACTCTCTTACCTTTTGAGTTTATCATTGCTCTAACTTTACCACTTGCAACACCTGCTACTATTGGATCTCCAACTCTTAGAGTACCACCCTGAACAAGTACTGTAGCAACTGGTCCTCTACCTTTATCAAGCTGTGCTTCTATTACTGTACCAACAGCTCTCTTATCTGGGTTTGCTTTTAATTCTTCCATTTCAGCAACTAATAGAACCATTTCTAGTAAGTGGTCTATTCCTATGTTTTTTTTAGCTGAAACTGGAACTGCTATAACATCTCCACCCCAGTCTTCAACAAGAAGTCCGTGTTCAGATAATTCCTGTTTAACTCTGTCTGGGTTTGCTCCATCTTTATCTATTTTATTTATAGCAACTATTAGTGGAACTTCTGCTGCTTTAGCATGGTTTATTGCTTCTACTGTCTGAGGCATTATACCGTCATCTGCTGCAACAACTAGTATAGCTATATCTGTAACCTGAGCACCCCTTGCTCTCATTGATGTGAAAGCTTCGTGTCCTGGTGTATCTAGGAATACTATTTTCTGTCCATTTATTTTAACTTCTGAAGCCCCTATGTGCTGTGTTATACCACCAGCTTCACCTTTTGTAACATTAGTTTTTCTTATTGCATCTAGTAAAGAAGTTTTACCATGGTCAACGTGTCCCATAACTGTTACAACTGGTGGTCTAGGTTTTAAATCTTCTTCTTTATCTTCTTCTATTTCCATTAATTTTTCTATTTCGTCTTCTGTTTCACTATCATCTGCTGTAGTTAATTCAAATCCGAATTTAGTAGCAACTAATGATGCTATTTCGAAACTTATTTCCTGGTTTATTGTCGCCATTGTACCCATCATCATAAGCTCTTTTATAACTTCTGATACAGTTTTACCCATTTCATTAGCTAAATCCTGTACAGTTATTTTTCCGCTAAGAGATATTACATTTCCTCTTTCAGCTATTACTTCTTCTTTTATCATTTCGTAAGCAAGTTCAAACTCTTCTCCTTCAAGAACATCTTCTTCACTTGTTACTTCTATATCGAAAGCTTTTAATTTATTTATAAGCTCCTCATTCGATATTTTTAATTCCTTTGCTAACTGGTCTACTCTTGTTGACACAAGACCACCCCCTATATTAAATTTCTTCTAACAATTCCAATATCTTCTTCGCAAAACCTTTATCCTCGATACCTATAACAGCACGAAAACTCTTTCCAATTGCGTTTCCAATTTCTTCTTTTGTTCCGTATTCAACCATCTTTACATTTCTAAAAGATGATTTATCTCTAAAAAGTTTTTTAGTATTATCTGATGCATCTGTTGCAACTATAACTAAATCCACTTTCCCTTTTTTTAAATCTTGAAGAGTCGTATCATCTCCTGATACAACCTTTCTAGCTCTAGTAGCTAGACCTAATAGTGACATTACTCTTTTTTTAGACATATTATTCATAATCTTCTAACTCCGTAAGTAATCTTTCATATACTTCTTGTGGTACTTCCATTTTAAAAGCTCTATTTAATGCTTTACTTTTTATAGCTTTTTTAAGACATTCAGCACTTTTGCAGATATATGCTCCTCTACCATTTGCCTTACCTGTTGGATCTAAAAATATTTCGCCTTCTTTATTTTTAACTATTCTTATAAGGCCCTTTTTAGAATCTCTTTCCTGACAAGCTATACATTTTCTCTGAGGTACTTTTTTCACTTTCTGCAAAACAATCCCTCCTAACTCATCTATTCTTCTACAGTTTCTTCTTTTACTTCTACGTCATCTGCGAATAAATCTTCATCTGAGAAATCTGCAAATTCATCATTGAATTCTAATTCGCTTTCTTCTTTTTTATCGTATACACCATTTGCTAAATCTTCTTCGTACTGAGATTCGCTTTTTATGTCTATTTTCCATCCAGTAAGTTTAGCTGCTAATCTAGCATTCTGTCCGTCTTTGCCTATTGCTAATGAAAGCTGATAATCTGGTACAACTACTAATGCTGATTTTTCTTCTTCATCAACTTCTACCTTAACAACTTTTGATGGGCTTAATGATGCAGATATATATTCAGCAAAATCATCGCTGTATTTTATTATATCTATTTTTTCATCGCCAAGTTCATCTACTATGTTTTTAACTCTTGATCCCTTAGGTCCTACACAAGCTCCTATTGGATCTATTTTTTCGTCTACTGATTTAACAGCCATTTTAGTTCTTGATCCAGCTTCTCTAGCTATAGATTTTATCTGAACTATTCCCTGTTCTATTTCTGGAACTTCAAGTTCGAATAATCTTCCAACAAGACCTTTATTACTTCTTGATACTATTATCTGAGGTCCTTTGCTTCCTTTTTTAACTTCTACAACGTAAACTTTTATTCTCTGACCTTCTTTATATATTTCGTTGTCTATTTTTTCGCTCCGTGGCATAACACCTTCTATTTTACCAAGGTCTACATATACAACGCTTGGAGTAGCTCTAGTTATTTCACCGTCTACTATTTCGCCTTCTCTTTCCATAAATTCGTTGTAAACTATTTCTCTTTCTGCTTCTCTTAATCTCTGAACAACTACCTGTTTAGCTGTCTGAGCTGCTATTCTACCAAAGTTACTTGGAGTTACTTCATTTCTTATAACATCTCCTATTTCGTAGCTTGGGCTTATTTTTCTAGCTTCTGAAAGTTCTATTTCTAAGAAACTGTCATAGTAGTCAGATTCATCAACTACAGTTCTAGTAGAGTATACTCTTATATCTCCATTTTCTCTGTCAAATTCTACTTCAACATTCCGCGCCTGACCAAAGTTTTTCTTATAAGCTGTTAAAAGAGCCTGTTCAATAGTATCTATAAGTATTTCTTTGTCTATACCTTTAGTTTCTACTATCTCGTTTAATGCGTTTAAAAATTCCTGATTCATTTTTCCTCCTTGTGCATCTAAGACTAGAATTTTATAGCTAATCTTATTATTGCAACGTCCTTTCTATTGAATTTCATTTCTTCATTATTTATGATAACAACTATATTATTTTCTTCATCTAAACCTACTAGTTCCCCTTCGAACTGTTTAACACCATCTATGGCTTTGTAAAGTTTTATTTCCACATCTCTTCCTTTGTACTTCACAAACTCTTTATCTCTTTTTAGTGCTCTATCAATTCCAGGAGAAGATACTTCAAGATAATAATTTTCTTTTATAAAATCATTTTCGTCAAGTTTTGGGCTTAATTCTCTACTTACCTCTTCACATTCGTTAAGAGATATTCCACCTTCTTTATCAACCACTACTCTTAAATAGAACTGGCCTGCTTCTTTAACATACTCAACATCTACCGTTTCGTAGCCTTTTTCATCCGTTATAGCAGTTACCATTTTTTCAACTCTATCTACTATTTCACTTTTTTTCATTATTATCTATCCTCCTTATTCAATTGTAATTTTTCGTTCTTTTTCCATAAAAAAGAGTGAGAACAACTGCCTCACTCTTCCTTTCCTTGTAAAAGATAAACTGTATTAATTTATATATTATCACATATTTCCCATGTTTGCAAGATTTGACAATAATAAATTACAATAATTATAACATTGTCATTTCTTCTAAAAACTTGACTTTTATTTTTAGAATAATGAAAGCTGATTCTTATCGCTCATACTTCCAAGTGAGCCATGCTTGTCTAATGTTTCTACAACAGTTCTCGAAATCTTAGTTCTCTTTCTAAAATCTTCCTTAGAAATAAACTCTCCATTTTCTCTTTCCTCTACAATGTGTATCGCTGCATTTTCTCCAACTCCCTGAAGCGCTGTCATAGGTGGTCTTAAAAGTCCAGGTCCTATCACTTCAAATTCAGTTGCAGATGACTTATAAATATCAACAGGCGCAATTTTTATTCCCCTTGCGTACATTTCTTGTGCAACTTCCAAAATTATATACATTCCTTTTTCCTTTTGAGTTGCATCATTTCCAAGTTCTTCAATTTCTTTTTTCTTTGCCTTTATCGCATCGTATCCTTTTATAATAAGATCTGCGTCAAAATCCTCCACTTTTGTAGTAAAGTACGTCGCATAAAATGCCTCTGGATAATGCACTTTACAGTACGCAAGTCTGAAAGATGTCATAACATACGCAACCGCATGTGCTTTAGGGAACATGTATTTTATTTTTTTACAAGAATTTATATACCAATCCGGAACATTATTTTCAATCATCGCCTCTTCATGTTCTGGCTTTAATCCTCTACCTTTTCTGACACTTTCCATTATTGTAAAACTCATCTTAGGTGGAAGTCCTTTAAATATCAAGTAGTTCATTATATCGTCTCGTGTAGATATAACTTCTTTTAGTCCAACTATATTTTCTCTAACCAAATCCTGTGCGTTATTTACCCAAACATCTGTCCCATGAGAAAGCCCAGATATTCTGACTAACTCTGCAAATGTAGTCGGCTTTGTATCTAAAAGCATCTGTCTAACGAATTTTGTCCCGAATTCTGGAATTGCAAGACATCCTATTTCACAATCTATTTCCTCAGGAGTTACCCCAAGTGCTTCAGTTGAAGTAAATAGTGACATTGTAGCATAGTCATCAAGAGGAATATCAGTTATTGTTATTCCTGTTATATCTTCAAGCATTCTTATAATGGTCGGACCATCGTGCCCAAGTATATCTAGCTTCAGAATTCTACCACTTATAGAATGATAATCGAAGTGAGTAGTTATAACTCCACAGTTTACATCATTTGCAGGATACTGAATTGGAGTAAAATCGTAAACATCCTTGTAATCTGGTATAACCATTACCCCACCAGGATGCTGCCCTGATGTTCTCTTAACACCTGTACAACCTTCTGCAAGTCTAAGCACCTCAGCTGATGGAACTTCTATATCATTTTCTTCAACGTATTTCTTTGCATAACCAAATGCAGTTTTTTCCGCAACAGTACCAATTGTACCTGCTCTGTAGACGTGACCTTCACCAAATAGCTCCTCAGTATACTTATGTATAACTGGCTGATATGAGCCAGAGAAGTTAAGGTCTATATCCGGTTCTTTATCCCCTTCAAATCCTAAGAAAACTTCAAAAGGTATATCATGCCCATTCTTTATAAGTTTTTCACCACATTTTGGACAAACTTTATCCGGTAAATCTATTCCAGATCCCCATTCACCTATAGCATAGAAGTACGAATACTTACACTCTTTATTCGGACAAACATAATGAGCTGGAAGTGGGTTAACCTCTGTTATATCACTCATTGTAGCTGCAAATGAAGAACCAACAGAACCCCTTGAACCAACAAGGTATCCATCTGAAAGTGATTTTGCAACTAGCTTCTGTGCAATTATATACATCACCGCATAACCATTACCGATTATAGAGTTTAGCTCTCTATTAAGCCTTTTTTCTACTATCTCTGGAAGTGGATCTCCATAAATATCAACAGCCTTTTTAAAGCACATCTCTCTAAGTTCGACATCTGAACCTTCAATTACTGGTGGATAAGTCTCATCTGGTATCGGTTTAACATCCTCTACCATATCAGCTATAAGGTTTGTATTTTCTACAACAACCTCATAAGCAAGTTCTTCTCCTAAATAAGAAAACTCGTCTAACATCTCGTCAGTAGTTCTAAAATGAAGGTAAGTCTCCTCATCATCTAGCTTAAATCCTTGAGAGAATTTAAGCACCCTTCTAAGTACCGCATCGTGTTTATCTAAGAAATGAACATCTCCAGTAGCTACAGGAATTTTGCCAAATTTCTTGGCAGTTTCTACAACTCTTTTGTTGATTTCCTTTAACTCATCTTCGTCCTCAACATCTCCATTATCTATCATAAATCTATTATTATCTATCGGCATTACTTCAATATAGTCATATGGAGCTATAATCTTTTCCATTTCTTCATCCGGAAGTCTTTTCTTAACCGCATCGTATACAACTCCTGCTTCACAAGCAGACCCTACAATAATTCCCTCTCTATATTCATCTAATACACTTTGAAGAATTCTCGGTGCTCTGTAGAAATGATTAACATGCGCATCAGATACAATCTTATAAAGATTTTTGATACCAGTCTGATTCTTTGCAATCAATGTTATATGATGAGTTTTTAATTTTGTATAGTCCACCTTTCCAAGTACTGTATTTACATCTGATAATTTTTCAACCCCTTGTTTTTTTAACATTCCAAGGAATTTTATAAATATATTTGCAGTTGCCTCGGCATCGTCTACAGCTCTATGGTGGTTAAGTAACTGCACGCCGACCTCTTTTGCAACCTTGTCTAGTTTATATCTTTTTAAATTAGGAAGCATAATTCTAGCAAGCATCAGTGTATCTACCTTTTTATTCTTATACTCCAATCCCTGCTCCTTACACTTCTGCATAATAAATCCTGTATCGAAGTCCGCATTATGAGCAACCAATACATCATCTCCCACAAACTCCATAAACTTAGGAAGTATTTCTTCAATTGTAGGCTTGTCTTTTACCATTTCATTTGTAATTCCTGTAAGCTCCTGAACTCTATAAGATATATCTTTTTCTGGATTTACAAGCTCACTAAATCTATCCACAATCTCAAAATCTCTTATCTTAACAGCACCTATTTCTGTTATCTTATCGTTTATATTTGAAAAACCTGTGGTTTCCAAATCGAATACTACAAACTCCTGAGATAAACTCTTATCATTTGCATCCTCTATAGCATCTTTATTATCCTCTGTTAGATACCCTTCAACCCCATAAAGCACCTTTATCCCTTCTTTTTTAGCTGCATTCATAGCATCTGGGAATCCCTGTACAACACCGTGGTCAGTTATTGCAATAGCAGGATGTCCCCATTTTGCAGCACGAGATACAAGTCCTTTAACTGAGCAAATTGCATCCATTGAGGACATCTGAGTATGTGCGTGTAGTTCCACTCTTTTCTTCTCAGCAGTATCTTTTCTTTCTTCTCTTTCTTCTTTTCTCATACCGCTGATTGTCATACTTATCTCTCTCTGGAATGTATCATAAAGCACATCTCCCTTTATCTTTATATACATACCCTTGCTTATTTTTCCAAGTACCCAATCTTTATTAGTATCAGTAAGGAATATTTTACAAGTTATAGAACTTGTGTAGTCTGTAACCATAAGCATTAGAAGGATTTTACCATTTCTAAGCTCTTTTATTTCTATATTAAATATAGTTCCCTCTATACCTACAGTTCCAGAATTACTATCTAGGTTTTCTATTTTTTCTGTAAGGACGTTTACATTTTCTCCATAAATCATATTTTCGTCCTTCTCATCTTTTATAACATATCCGCTTTCTTCTTCGGACTCACTAGTTTTATTTCTATTTTCTTTTTCGAGAATCATAATCTTTTCATTGAATTCTCTATCTATTTTTTCAACTAATTTCTTTCTATCAACCTTTTCATCGACTGCGCTCTCGATTTCAATATCCATATCAATTCCAAACTCCTCGCTTATTGTATGCTTTAGAGTTGTAGTGATATTCTTATTCATAATTCTTTGATAAAATATCCCCTTTGGAATCTTTATCTTAAGCTTATTATCTATGCATAAATACTCAATCTCTTTCTGCCACCCAGATATAGATGGGCAGATACTCTTTAGTATATATACTATATTCGGCCAATATTTTTTCATTATATCTTTTTCTGTTTTTCTCTCAAACCCTGTATACTCTATCTTAAACTTTATCTCTTTAAAGTATTTATTCTTAGCCTTTATTTCCCTCTGTGCTCTTTCTAAATACTCATAGGGAACTACATCTTTAGAAGATAGATAAAAATATACAGTTTTATTTTCTTTAAAGTAGATAACTTTCTTTATATAAACATCTTCCATCTTTTTTATAAGAGAAGTATTGCTTATATCCATTTTTATCATACATTCCTTTAAGCTCTCCAACCTTTTTTCTCTCCTAACAGTATTTAAAATTTACAAACCTCCACTTTATTTGTTTGCAAAAGTATATATTAACGTAAATAAAGAATCATGTACAAATTATCGCACATGATTCCATATATTCTATAAATTTATTTTTATTATTTATATTCTGGAATATCTATTAAAAGATTGTTTCCATTTCCATATTTTGTCATAAGTGATGACATCATTTTTGATATTCCATTAGCCCAGTTTACATCCGTTGCATACTGATGCCAAGTATATTCATAGCACCATCTCATAGAATAAACTGTATTCTGATTATATTTAGAGTTGTGGATATATCCGTCAGAAATCCATTTTGCAGCCCCGTCTATACCTTTTTCAACAGTTGTCCAACCATTTTTGTATGCAGTGATTTTACCGCCTTCAAGTGCATTTCCATCTGTAGCACCTATTCCAAAGAAGTTATAAACTGTTACAGGTTTTTCAAGAGTTACTCCATCGACACTAGTTACAACCTGTCCTTGCGCAAGTTTAGATTTGCCATTTCCAGTTTCCCACATAGCATGAGATACAAAGTATAGTACATCTATATCGTACTTTTTGGCTGCATCTATAAATGCCTGACCTTTTCCGTTAAATACACATTCTGATCCTCTAGATGCAAAATAATTATCTAGTGATTTTGCTGTTATAGAATTTGTATATCTATCAAGTCTTACAAATTGCATTATTCCGTCTGTATGACTAGTAAAGTTTGATGGATCTAAGTAGTATTCTAATTCTTCCTTAGTAGGTGCCTCGTATGCTCTTGGATTAGTTCTCATAGCTTCTGTTGTGAATAAGCTTTCTTGAGGGTTTAATATATCAAGAAGTCTATTTGTCTGTCTTGATATTAAATTTCCACCACTCTGACCTTTTATATACTGAGCTTCTACCATATCATCTAGAGAGTAATCCTTTTGACTTCTCTGAGTATATGCACCTGGTATTACATCTGAAGCAGTACCATTTAAATCAGTATCTTCGTCTTCTATTTTATCTGATATGTATTTTAGATATATAGAAGAAACATATCCATTCTTTCCGTCGTATTCTACTTTAGCCCAGTTATTCTCAATAGTTGAAACTACTACTTTATCACCTTTATGAAGTGTGTCTATTTTTGTATACTGGCCACCAGCTCCATTTCTAACATTTAATAGAGATGATGTTACCTCTTGTATAGTCTTCTTAACTCCCTGAGAATTTCCTGTACTTCCAGAGTTATTATTTCCTATAGATACTGATTTCAAATATTCTGATGAAACATACCCTATTTTAAATCCAAATTGAATCTTAGACCATCCATTAGATTCCGATATTACATCTACCTCGTTGTTTTTATATAATTTGCCTATTGATGTATACGATGTAGCTGGACCACTTCTTACATTTAATGTTGTAGCTGTTACTATCTTTTTTATGCCTCTAGCATCTTTTCTAATAACATCGGCTTTTAATGATATATATTTTGAAACAACCCACCCTGTTTTACCAGAGGCTGTTTTAATCTTGTACCAACCATCTTTTTCACCAATTACAGTTACCTTATTTCCTTTTTTTAACACTAACTGCAACTTTGCTGATGCTGAAGGAGAATATCTTACATTTAAATACGCTGAACTCACAATCCCTGTCTTAATATTTTCTGCATTTACATTCATCGTAAGCATAGGAATCATTGCTAGAGATGCAGCTGCCATTCTTTTTTTCATTTTAAAATCTCCTTTCATTTCTCTTAGTTAATATAATTATAATCTATTTTTGCAATGTAAGTAAAGACGATATATTTTTCACTATACGATTACATTTTTATTTTTTTGTAGTAATATAATAATATAAAACAAAAGGAGATGATTATCTTGTTCGAAAATGAAGTAAACGAATTAAAAAGATTAATAGATTCACACAATAATATCGTGTTCTTTGGAGGAGCTGGAGTTTCTACAGAATCAAATATCCCAGATTTCAGAAGCTCTAACGGTTTATTCAATCAAAAGTTAAATAGAAGATTTTCACCTGAAGAAGTTGTATCTTATTCTTTCTTTGTTAGATATCCAGAGTATTTCTATGAATTCTACAAAGATAAGCTTATTTATCAGGACGCAGAGCCTAACAATGCACATAAGGCACTCGCTTATTTAGAAGAAATTGGAAAGTTAAAGGCTGTTATAACACAAAATATAGATGGACTTCACCAAAAGGCTGGAAGTAAAAATGTTTACGAGCTTCACGGTTCTGTTCAGAGAAATTACTGTTCAAAATGTCATAAGTTCTTTGATTTAGAAGATATGTTGGCTTTAGATGGGACTATTCCAAAATGCGATGTATGTGGTGGAATTGTAAAGCCGGATGTTGTTCTATATGAAGAAGCATTGGATGAAAACACTATAAATGGCGCTGTAAAAGCTATTAAAAATGCCGATCTTTTAATAATAGGTGGAACATCTCTTGTAGTTTATCCTGCTGCTAGCTTTGTAAACTACTACAGAGGAAAAGATTTAGTCCTTATAAACAAAAGCTCTACTTCTATGGATGGAAAAGCTACATTAAAAATAAATGCTCCTATAGGTAAGATACTATACGATGCAGTTTTAGCAGACAAATAAAAAAAGGAAGGAATTCTCATACCAACTCAACGTTGTATGTATGAGAATTCTTTCCTTTTTTATTTTTAATAGTTTTAGTTTTCCTATTATTTAAGAGTTCCTATTAAAGTATCAAATACAAAATCTAATGCTTTGTATAAATCTTCTCTTTTATCTTCGTCTATAAGCTCTATTTTTTTATTTATTATTTTTAAGATATCAGCTTTTTCTCTTTCTAAAACTTCCTTACCTTTTTCAGTTATTCCATAGAATGTATTTCTTCTATCTTTTTTATCTTCTTCTCTATAAACATATTCCTGTTCAACAAGTTTATTTAGAAGTATGCATAGACTTGAAGTAGACACATGTAATACCTTACTTAGATTTTTCAATTCCATTTTATCTATTTCTGCCATTTTCTTTAACGCAAAGAACTGTCTTTCTGTAAGTATTCTACTTTCATTTCTTTCACTAACTATCAC